>Ga0209023_10001170_pt1 | contig 36133 bp, 24 predicted proteins | sample LakOneMetagenome_FD_187468 | JGI IMG/M metagenome (GOLD analysis project Ga0209023, IMG submission 187468) | Freshwater and sediment microbial communities from Lake Erie, Canada (SPAdes) (version 2) | ecosystem: Environmental > Aquatic > Freshwater > Lentic | place: Lake Erie, Canada...
CGAGGATCATCACCGAGCTCACCCAGGCGTTCAACACGCAGCACGACCGGGCCCGCGACGAGTTCTTCATGCGGTTGTACGAGGTCGCCGCGCGCGTCGAGGGCGCACCACCGCTCGACCCGACGCAGCTCCAGGACGACGATGCGACCGGCCCGGACGCAGCCGCAGCGCACCAGCCGGCGTCGGATGCCGAGGGCGATGCGCAACCCCCGAGGAAGGGCCGGGGACGCAGGGCGACGAGTGGAGCCGTCGGCAGCGCGGCCGTGCTGGCTGGGATCCTCGCCGCCCCGTCGCTGATCTTGGCGGCTGGAGGCCTCATCTACATGGCCAAGCGCAACCGCAGGCAACAGCGCGAGCTCGCGGCGAAGCTCGACGAGGCCGAAGCCGAGCTCGTCGCCACCAGGCCCGGCGTCAGCGCCCTCCAGGACCTCCTCCCGCGGGCGACCGAGGCCCTCGAGTACATCGCGACGCACGCGGGTCATGCGCTGACCCGGTGGGAGCACCAGCTCGGCCCGGGCTCGAGCAGATGGGAGTCCCTCGGCGCAGCCGAGCAGCGGCGCTACCACGACTTCATCGAGATCGCCGACGCCCAGGTCAGGATCGTCACCATCGACGTGCAAGGGCTCCTGACCACCCGCGGCAAGGACCAAGAGCAGCGGATCCAGCTCGCCGACGCGCAGCTGACCACATCGGACGATGTCGTCCGTGCGCTCGTCTGAGCTCGTGCGGCGATGGTCGTCTCGGCTGCCGCGACCTGTGGAACGCGCGCGACGATCCGGAGCCGGTCAGAGGGCCGCAGACGCGTGCCCTCTGACCTGTGCATTCCGAGTGGGCGATACTGGACTCGAACCAGCGACCCCTGCCGTGTGAAAGCCACTGAGCAGAAATCTCAGAGAACCTCGGAGAAGAAACCGCAGGTCACAGGACAGGCCAGAGAACTCGGATCACCTCAGAAATGCTCGGTGCGCGCGATAAACGCGCGATGGCGTCGAGGCCGAGGCACTGGGATCCAGACATCATTCGGCCTCTCCCTTCGGTTGAGTTGGCACGAACCCGTGAGCGGCACCGGGGCGTGTCCGACAACGCGCCGCTCCGCACATGCTCTGATCACGCCCGATTGCTACGGCCCCTTGGGCGGCGGCTCCGGATCGGGTTTCAGTCTGGCGGCTATGAGATCTTCGTCGGCAGCGTCAGGACGACGCGCCTCTTCTCGGGGCGCAGGGGGGTCAACGAACTCAGTGGCTCCGTCTGGACCCATAATCTCGACGACCAGCCCCGTCCGCGCGCCTGCGTCGACCAAGAGCTGATCAAGAGTTCGGTTGTCAGCCGCGTTCAAGCGACGGTCGCCGATCGTGCACGCCAGCAGCCCGTCAACGAAATCCGCGATGTCTGTGGACGCCACCGTCGTACGGGATCGGCCTGGCGAGCCCTCGGTAACCGAGGCGGCTGTGGCCGAACGAACGCCCATGTCGTGATACACCCAGACGAAGCTTGCGGGTGTGAACGCAAGCATCCGATCGCACTGTGTACGAAAGCGTTCTGTCAGGGTCGTGACCTGGAGCCGATGGCGCTGCTCGCCCGTTACCCGGACGCCTTCCCGACCGGTGTTCCCCTTGGCCTGGATCAATGCTCCTTTGTTGACCGTGTCGTCGTCGGTGTCGACTCGGAGGACCACAAGTAGGTCCGCTCCATAGACCGCCTCTGCGGCACCGGTGCCGCGGTCGGCGAGGTTGCGAATGTGGGCGCTGATCGTGACGCCATCCAGGACCAACGCTCGGAGTCCGTCTTGGATCCTCGTCGCCAGGCGTGCCGAGAAGGTCGGTTCGTCCTCCACCAGGCCAGCCGAGACATCCTCAAGCGTTCTTGTGACAGCAACGTTCACGGCCGCGATGACAGCCTCACGCACAGTCGTCGACAGCATGAGCGAAACCTACGCCAGCTGAGCGGGCACCACGCTCCGACCACCGACTCACCGCGGACACCGCGCCCGTAGCGTGAGGAGGCATCCACTTCGTGGAAAGTCCTTAGAGGAAGTTCGGGTTGCGATCTCGCGTCGCTGCGGATGATCCCGTCGCTACTCTCCTGCCGTGGCCAGAGACCATTGGAATGAACTTGCCGGGTGGGTGACGGAAGGCAATTGGCCCCCGATGACTTGTACGCGCTGTCGGCGCAGCCACCTCTCCTTGCGCAACGTGCGCATGACAGAGACTGCGGCGTCAAAGCTCGCCCACGACACGCATGAAGAGTGGGAACCCGACTGGATCGAGGGCTACTTCGTCGCCGAGTTGCGGTGCCGTTCGAGGAAGTGCGGCGAGGTCCACGTTGTGGCGGGTGATCATCGCGTTTCTGGCGACTACGAGAACGACGAGTACAACAACCGGTTCATAAGCGAGTTCAGGTTGAGGTGGGCAAGCCCCCCGCTCCCGATCCTCGACATCCCGACGCGCACGCCCACCTCTGTGTCCGAGGCCATCACGGCTGCGACCGCAATCGTCTGGGCCGATCCCGACTCGGCAGCCAACCGGTTGAGGGTCGCAGTCGAAGACCTCCTGACGAGCTTCAAGGTCGCGAGGTGGACATCGACGAAGGGCAAGAAGCGACGCTTGGTCAGCACGCACGAGCGCATCGAGCGGTTCCGTCAGATCAAGCCGGAGGCCGCCGAGGCGCTAATGGCAGTCAAGTGGATCGGTAACGATGGCAGTCACAACTCCGGGCTAAGCGCCGAGGACGTGCTTGAGGGTATCGAACTCTTCGGCTTTGCTCTTCGTCTCCTGTTTGATGAGTCCGACCGGCTGCGCGCGAAGCGCATCGCCGAGATCAATAGGAAGAAGCGTTCAGTGCGATCCCCGCGCTGAAGGCGTTCGCGAGGCTCTCCCCGACTTGGTCATTTCCACTGCGCTAAGCAACACGATGAGGTGGCGGGAGCGGGGAGCCACGTTGCCTGCAACGGCGAGCGGGGCCTGTCAAGGGGTACGGGTGCCCATCGGCGTTGAGCGAGACTCCTCGACCTCTGGGCCGACCACGTCGGCGGCGTCGGCAAGCCAGCAGAAGAGGTACCTCCCGACGACTACCCGGAAGGCTCAGTTCAGCAGGTGCTCGTGAACAGGTGCGAGCGCAGCCCCAGGCTCGCAAGGCGTGCGTCGAGCACTACGGACCGATATGAGTGGCGTGCGGTTCGACTTCGAGGCCAGGTACGGCGCCGTTGGAGCGAGGTACATCGAGGTCCATCACCTCAGGAGATCTCGACGTTGCCGAGCGGGTACGACGTGAATCCGGTCAAGGACCTCCGGCGGTCTGCTCCAACTGCCATGCCATGATCCATCGTCAGAAGCCGGGGATGAGCATCAAGGCCCTCCAGAAGAAGAAGATGCTGCTGGGCGATATGAGCACGAACTAGCCGACCTCACGTTGACCCTGGGCCGGACCGGCACCTTGCCCAGGAGCTGGGCGAATGTCATCCCCGCGCTACGAAAGTTGGAATGGGTTCACGCGTTTCTGGATCGAAGTTGATCGTCACGTCGAACGATCGAAGGGCATCAGTGCCAACGTTCTGGACATCGAGGACGAACGACACTTCGTTGGCGATGTAGCCGGCCTGATGTTGGATTCCCGCAGCGTGGCTACCACGGCTGTAGCTGGCCGACTCCGGCAGCCAGAACCAGAACGCGAACGGTTCGGGAGCGACTGAGGCAACCTTTACTCGCGACGCGCTTGTTCTGCTGATGCGTTGGGTGGGCCCGAACACGTTCTCCCAGGCGAGAGGAACTGGTGCACCTGCCGCGTCCAGCGTCCCTCCGCTGAGCCCTTGCACGTCGCGTGCCCTCACCTGGAACTCGCCACCAGCGCCGTAGTTCGTGACCGTCGCCCATATGTGGAGCGGGTGCTTGTAAGAGGTCCCGTTGATCACGATGGCCCCGTCGAGACGCTCGGTGCCTAGAGCGAGGTCGATTTCGGCACGCTCGTCAGCCAACGTCGGCTTCGATGTATGTGTGCGCCACCGCCCCAGTAGAGGCATCCCGCCTTCGGTCTGCTCGCTATGATCGACGCGCTCCAAATGGGCTGATACGGGCACCCGAGCCGTGGTGTTCGCCATACCGACCTGGAGGTCCACACGTACTCGCTGCGCCGATGCCCAAGGATGGCCGTCCTGTAGAAGGACGGACGCAAGGAGCTTCACGGGTCCTGGGCCGTGAAGAATGACCTGGTTGTGGCCGGCGGATGCCAGGGCCAGCTGCTCCGGCCTGTGTTGCACTGCCCATGTGGGGAAGGGCGCCAAGACTTCAACGCTCGCCGCCGTCTCGTCAAACATGATTGGAGTATCGACTTCGTCGGCGACGACATAGCCCGCACATCGATGTTTGGGAATCACCGTGTCCGCACCAACAGGGAGGTCGACGTACGTTCGTATCGTCAATCGCATGGCCTGGGGACCATCGGCGCCGCGTGTAGTCGCCACGAGATCGAGTAGACCTTCGATGATCTCGAACTGGGGCGCCTGAGCAGATGCAAGCAACATTTCGACCAGGTCACGCCGCCGTGCGCTTCTGGCATCGGTGACTCCTCGCCAGGGGATCTCCAACGAATCATGGTCAGGAACGAGGCGGCCCGCGTTCTCCATCGGTCGCCGCACAACCATGGGCACGTAGGACGTGTCGAACATCAGAGCGACGACGGATTTCCCCTTCGAGTGCAGTATTCGAGCATGAGGTTCGGGCGGCGGGTCGTCCAACCAGCGGGTGATCGTGCGCCACCACGCACCGACCTCAACCCCATTGCAACCAACGACACCATGCCTCTCGCTCACACCAACGACCAGGACTGCCTCGCCACCACGAGCGGCGTTGCATAGGGCCGCGATCTGGCGCGCGTACCGATGATGCTCGGCGGGAGTAGCGGACCAGTCACTCTTGAGTTCGAGGCGCGAATCCTCCAACGGCTGGCCACGCTCGATTCGATCCAGCGCGTTGAACACAACCACGTCGAGGTCTCCAACGGTGAGCACACCCACAAGCTAGGTCGGGGACCTCAGATCGGATGACGACCGTCTCCCAGCATCGGTCCTGTCAGGGACAGAGGATCTCCCCCAGAAGGAGTGAGCAAGGAGGCCTCACCATGAGCCTGATGCAAGGAATCCCGTTGCCCCTCACCCTCTCGGACGGAACCAAGGTGGTGGTGATGGGAGCCACGAACTTCGACTCGTTCGTCGCACAGATGGAACTGGGTCGCGGCCGGCCGGCTGCGGACGTGCGTGACCTGTGGGATGGGCTTCCGCCGGTCACCATTCTCCAGCAATTCCTGGGGCCAACCCGTCCCGAACCCGTTGACCTACGACGGTGCGACCATTGACCGCCATCGCGATGACGAACATCAGGATCGGCAAGCACGAGATCCCCGATGTCCTCGAACCGCGCTGTCATACCTGCACGAGTGAGCACCGCGAGTCAATCGAGCGCCTGCTGCTCGAAGGCCATGGCTACGAGGCCGTCGTTCGGCGTGTCCCCCAAGCAGGACTCTCCGCGCGGAATCTCAAGGATCACGTCATGGCCGACCACATCCCCATCCACAGCGCCGCTGTAGTGGCCCTGAGCGACCGCAGAGCCGTGGAGCGAGGTGAAGTCCTCGCGCCCGTGGCAGAGGCGGCTGCGGGCCACCTGGAGTTCGCCAAGCTCGTGCTCGGGAAGGTGCGCGACAAGGTCGAGCGTGGTGAGATCGAGCCGGGCCTACGCGATGGGTTGAAGGCCGCGGAGATCCTGGACCGAGCAGGCATGACCTCGGCCCTCGTGCCTAATGAGTACGTGGAGATGGTCCGCGAGGCGTTCCTGCGCATAGTCGAGATCATCAAGGACGAGACCGACGTTGCCACCGAGCGGCGTATCGCCAAGAGGTTGAGCGAAGACTCCAAACTTGCGACGCTCGACGAGCAATGGGCCAGCTCGTCCCTCTGATCGCTTGGCACCGCCGATCGGCAAGCCGGCAGGCTTGCCCGCTACGGCTCTTGGCTCGTGGGCACTCTCAGACCCTTCACGAGCAGACTCGGGTCCATGTGAAGGCCCTGGGCGATCTTGCAGACCGAGGTGAGGGTCGGGTTCCGTTCGCCTCGCTCGATTGACGAGACGTACGTGAAGTGCAGCTCAGCCCGATGGGCGAGTTCGATCTGGCTCAGGCCTTGTTTCATCCTTCGAGCCCGCACGCGCTCGCCGAACGCGAGAGCAACTGCGGGTGGGTCGTTGACTCGGGCCATGACGAGGTCGAGTCAACGCGGCTGATGACGATCGGTCTAGAGACAAGTAGTCGAATACGATTTCCACGAAGCATCGCGTAGTGCCTTCTTCGGTACCCGCCCGGTGCTGGCGACGGAACCGGTACACGCACCCATGACGTTCGGGGCCGAGGCGGGAGGACAGCATGTATAAGGACCTGAGGTGGCTTGTGGTCGCAGTGGTGGCGCTGGTCGGCTGTGCGGCGTCACCAACGACTGCGACGCCATCATCGACCTCACCCACGACGCTGAGCGCTCGACAGGTTGACGACCAGTTCTGGATTGAAGTGACGGAAGAAGAAGCTGCCCGGCGCGCGGAGGCCGGGACGGGAACCGGAGTGGCCCTCGATCCGAACGACGTATACAACAACGGACTGACGCGCGAGGAGGTAGCCGCCGAGGCTGCCAAGGATTTCTGCCGCGAACTCGACGCAACGCAAGGCGATCTGAGAGGCCTTGGCCGCGGCCGGGTCAAACCCACCCAACGGCTGAACATCCTCTACAGCCACTTCGGTGGCATCGGCGGCGAACGCGCAGTCGGCGTCATCGCGGTACGCACATACTGCCCAAGGTGGAAGGAGCAGATGGAGGCGTTCCGGTGACATCGAGCACGGGGTCCATGTGGCCGGCAAGATGCGCTGCCGGCGTCACTCCGAGGCGCTGCGCCTCGTCCTGATGCCACTAGCCGTGCGCGAGATGTGGCCCTGGTTCTGCGGCCATTGGACGAGAAGAACTACTACCTCGCCAACCTCGGACGGCTCAAGTCACGCGTACCCACCATGGGCACTCAGGGGTTCGTCAGCGCGGACCTGGAGCGGCTCAAGCAGCTCGTAGAGGTCGGCCAAGGACATCGCCCCAGTGATGTCCTGGTTGCCTGAACCACGCGCCGCGAGCCACGTACGGGCTTCCTCCGGTGTGAACTCAGGGAAGTGGAGCTTCGCCAGGCACCGACCAGGGCGCACGAGGGCCGGGTGGAGGTCGGAGCGATCCACGTTCGTCGAGATGATCGTAAGCAGCCTCTGCCCCTCCCCCAGCAGACCATCGCCCAGGTTCAGCAGGCGCGAGAGCCCTTGCCCTACGCGCTGCTTCGCGTCTGCCATCAAGAACTCATCGCCGTCCTCGACGACGAGCGCGCGCCACCACGGCTTGGCGTCGCTACGCCCTCGGGAGCGGACTTCGCTGAGTGGATAGGCGATGACTTCCGACAGGTAGGCCGCGGTCGCGAACAACACGTCAGGGTCGACGACAACTTCGGCTTCACACCAATCCGACCATGCCGTGGCCAAGGCGCGTAGGAAGGTGGTCTTTCCCACGCCCGGCGGGCCACTCAGGAGGATGATCTTGCCGCCGCTCTCGGGCGGTGCAAGCACACGTAGCCGCTCCAACCCATGACGTAGGGAGGCTGACGGATAGTTGTCGACGACCTCCTCCCAGGGCAACCGGGGGATGCTGCGCGTCAGCCGATTGGCGTCCGGCCCACGGCGGTTCCACATCCCGATCGTCAACCGATCAGCCGGAATCTTCGGCCGCGGAGGAACGATCTCGTCGAACCTTGCCCTCCACCCTTCGAGGACGGCGTCGCTATGGGTCGCGATCATCACCTCGTATCTCCCGACTGTGGCTTCGTTCGTCAGCATGACCGCCGAGTCCTCGAAGACGATGAGCGCCTCGACATAGCCGTCATCGTTCGTGCAGCGGAACTTCAACTCGCCGCCCACGGCGGCCAGCACCTCCTCCACCGGCCGAGCGCAGGGCCGAAGGAACCGGTGGCGCAGCGGCCACGCATCGGTCAACGTCCCGAAGCGGATGAGTAGGTCGTAGTTGTCGAGGCGGCCGTCGAAGGTGGCGATCCTCGACAACAGCGGGGATGGGACGGATGCAAGGCCCGGCGTGGCGCTCATTGTCGGACGGTACGCAGGGGGTGTGACGAGCCGACCACCGAGAACTTCGTGTCAGTCCCCCTGCGTACGATCGCCCGATGGACTTCGTCTTCGGGACCACGCAGACTCCGCACGAGTCCATTCGTTCGGTGTGCGACATGGCCTTGGCCGCGGCGCGGGTGACACCGACTGGTCGACCGGGATCCCCTCGACGCCACGAGATCAGTCAGGTTCGATCGACGCCCCGCGGCGGTGGAACTGCACGGAAGGAGATCCTCGACCTCATTGCCGACGAGGCGCCGATCATCATCGCCAACACCACGATGCTCGCTCAGGGCGTCGCGGACTGTCTGGAGATGGCGGCCCTACGGCCGGAACATTCGTTGAACGTGCCGGCGGCCTCGACCATTCTTCGCAGTGAGATCGAAGTTGCGGCTCAGCTCGCCTGGATGCTCGATGATCAGGTCGACGCCCACGAGCGTTGTCGCCGCTACCTGCGGTGGCGCTTCCACGACCTCAGCCAGCAGCGCAAGACCTTCGACACATTCCAAGGCGGCAGCTCCATCGACGCCGACCGCCGCAACGGCGACCTGGATAAGCGCGAAGAGGACCTCGGCTACCTCGTGCGCCGGGCGGGATGGCATCTGCGCCCCTCATCCATCGACTCGAAAGGGCGTCGAGAGCCGGCAGCACTGCTCAAGGTTGGTTCCGAAGGCAGCCCGCATCCCCGCCCCGACGGAATGATCAAGATCAGCGCGATGGTGCCCCACGTCGTGTCGTCGCCGTCGTTCTACCCTCTGATTTCGGCCGCCGCGCACGGCGCGCGGTGGGCGCAGTTCCACGGCGTTGAGGCGAAATCCGAACCTGATGCCCACGGCATGGTGCAAGCACACGTACCCGGCTTCGGCCTCCCAGTCAGTCTCCTCATCATGAACGCGTGCCTAGGTGTCCTGCACCCAGCGCGACTCTTCGCAGGCTGGCACGGCGACGACACCTCCCGTCTGCATGACCTCGTTCGGCGCATCTTCGACAAGGCGAAGAACGCCGAGGTCCAGTAGGCGATCGCGATCCCTACGCATCTCCACGATGACGAGCACGGTCGACCCGACCATCTCCCAGCGATGGGCGGGTGGTTCGGCTCATCGGCCGGGCGGCGTTGGCGCCAGCGTCAGCTGGATCCCTCGTCGCTGCGCTTGCGCTTCGCCCGTGCGACCGAAGACAGGTAGGCGAGCCGGGTCATGTGCGCCTTGCGGGCGCTGTCGGCCCGACGGCTGCGTTCCTGTGGGTCGAGGACGCCGTCGGGGTCGACCTCTCGCTCGAAGCGGTCGAGGAAGGCGTCCCGCGCGGCAGCGGTGCGAGCGGTGCGATCCTCGGTCTTCGCCCACATTGCGTGGGCCGCCATGCGGGAGCGAAGGGCACGTTGGGCTGGGGTCAGTGAGTTGTCCATTAGGGCATCGTGCCGCCGCGGACGAGCTCTCTTCGATCGGCGGTCGGCGAGTGACCAACGATGTCGGCAGCGTCACAGCACCGAACCTGACAGGCCCCCCCAGCGCGCTAAGTCGAGAGCGCGATCGAACCCAGCAGTCGAATGGACGTGGCCGCCATATCTGTCGGCGGTGGTGCAAATGCCAGACCATGTCCGTCGAGGCTTCACCGGCTCGGGACCGGCCGCCGCAGCGCCCACTACCTTGTGGATTTATGGCGCGAGCGTGCGGACAGTGCGTCACCAACCGGTGGGAGGATCATGAACCAGCCGATCTCGGATCTTGTGGCAGCGATTCCTGACTCCGATCTGCCAGCGCTATTCGCGGCGACTGAGCGTGCGCTGAGGGATCGGGGCATCGTGAGAACGTCGAACGTCACGGGGGACCTCGGAGAGAACGCCGCTATAGCAATGCTGGATCTCGAACCATCGGGCAACCTCTCAAATCCGGGTTGGGACGCGAGAACCAAAGCCGAACCGCAACAGCGCGTCGAGGTCAAGACAATCAAGTCCGGCAAGTACACCGGCCAGATCCAGGGCCTGACCACCGCCGACGCGGGATTCGACCTCTTGGTCGTTGTTCATTTCGGACCGGACTACGAGGTGAAACGAATGTGGCTTCTCACGGTCGACGAGGCGTTGACCATCGCACGCCCGCACCCTCGCGGCGGGATGCAGGTGACCCTCAGCTCGCTGGCGTCGTTTCCTTCGCTCGACCTTGATGCCCGATCCCGAACGGACGGCACCTGACCACGCAAGTCGTCAGTTCGACCGGTGCCTCGTCGACCTCACGGGCACCAGGGCGTCGGCTTGACTTCTAGAGGCCAATCACCGAGACCGCATTGTCAGCGAACGCCGACGCGTGCCGCATGTAGATGCGGAGCGTCGCGCTATTTGGAGCGTGCCCGGTCTGACGGGAGATAGCCCGTTCGGAGGCGCCGTTCGCGGCGGCGGTGGTCACGAATCCGGCACGCAGGCTGTGCCCGCTGTACACGGCGGCGTTCAACCCCGCTCGCTCGGCCGCACGCTTCACGGCTATGGCGATTCCTTTGTCGCTCAGGCGGCCGACACCAACGTTGCCGTGACGATCGACGCGACGCAGGAGCGCTCCGTCGGTGAGCTCCGCGGTGTCGATCCAGGTCCGCACGGCTCGGACAGGGCAGGTCTCAGGATCGGAGCCGAAGGGGATGGCTTTGGTGTCACCGCGGCCCTCCTGGTCTCGCTTCGAGCGGCGCACGGTTACGAGGAGGCCTTCGGGGGTGTCAGTGAAGTCGGCGAGATCGAGCGCCACCAGCTCGCTACGCCGGAAGGCTCCCGCGAAGCCAAGGAGGAGGATGGCGCGGTCGCGCCGGTCAATGGGGGTGTCGTCGAGGCGGGCAACCATCTTGCGGATCTCGCCGATGGTGGCTGGGGCGACCTGCGCTGGGGCGGTGCCGACGGTGCGGCGGATGCCGGTCATGACCGAGCGGACGGCCGCGTGCTGGGTAGGGCTGTCGTGGCCCGCGTGCTGATGGGTGACGGAGATAGCGCTGAGGCGGCGGCCAAGGGTGGAGGGCTTGAAGTCGCCGGCCATGGCGGCAAGGTAGAGGGCGACGGTCTCCGGCTCCGCCGGAAGTGCGAGCTGGCCGTGATCGGTAGCCCAGCTGGAGAAGTGTTCCCAGTCCGATCGGTAAGCATCGAGGGTCGCTTCGGATCGGGAGGCCGCTGCAAATGACCGGACCCGCTCGGCCAGGTCCCCAACCTCAATCCCCGCCTTCTCCCGTCCGACCACTGCCTTCGATACGATTGCCTTCTGAGTTCCGATACTAGGACATTATCGGAAGTCAGAAGAGATGCGTCTAACCGATCGACCCGCCCACGGAGTTTGGGTCTCGCCTCCCGGTGTAGGTGAGCCGGTCACCGTCAGGACTCGTGGAGGCGCTCTTGGGGAGAACGTTGCCAACAGCGAAATAGCCACGCCTGGGCTACGCCCAGAGGTGCATCCAGCTACTTGTCCTGCAGTCGAGTCGTTGCCAAGTAGTCGGCCAGCGACGCCGGATAGACCAGCTCAATTCGTCTCGATGAGGCGGGAGTGGACGACAAGCTCTCACTCGATGACTCGCCGAGGATGAGGAAGTCACTCAGCTCCCCGTACTTGCGCCTGGCGCTCTCTACCCCCTCCTCGGAACCACCAACGAGCAGGAAGAAGTACTCACCCGACGCCAGCTCGTCGAACATAGAGTTGGAGAAGACCAAGTCCTGCATCAATGCGTTGACCACGAGTTCTTGCCCGGCCCACGCGATCGTTTCGTACTGCCCCTGCGCCTTTCGGCGCACAACGGCGCCGACCGCCAGCGCAGGCGTTGGTTCGAGAGAATCCAGGACTCGTCGCTCCATCTCCACACGGAAGCGAAGGGCGCAGATCCGAATCCGGTCTCTGGTACCCGCAGGCTCGCTGACGGGGAAGGATTCGGCGGCAGCTAGACGGGGAGTCATCGCAGGGTTGGTCTCCCCGACGCGGCTTGCGACTTGGTCGAGTAAGTCTCGCGTGCGAATCAGGTCGTCCCTGAGTTCCTGCACCAGCATCCTCGACTCGTTCGATGCCAGCTTCACGGCCTCGACCCAATCATCGGAGCGAACCTCGGTCCGCGATGGCGGCTCCGCTGACTGACGTACGGACGCAGCGCCTGTGAGATGTTGGGACGGCCACGAGTAGCCCTGGCTTGGGGTCTTGCCAGCGGCAGCAGCCAATACATCCGAGAATCGTTCGAGGCGCATGGTTCTATGGTCCGGCCGGCTCATCTGAGACAAACATCCCCGCGACCTTCTTCCCCATCAAGGCTACCGACACTCCCAACGTCGCCGCGGGAAGGGCCCGGTCAAATCCGGCGTCTCCGAGCAGGGGCACAACCAGGATCGCTGCCGCGAGACGAAGTATCTGCCCCTGGACCCAAGCGACGCGGTAGCCAGTACTGAACTCATTGCTGCTCAATCTGGGGTCATCCCTGCCTCCCTCTCGGAGGATCTCCCGGCGCTTGTCGTTGGCCGCGATTGCCTCGCCCAATGTCGGGACAAGCGCGCCTGCCGCCCCACAGAGTGCCGCCTGCCACCATTCCACCTCCAGATGTCTAGTACGCCAAGCAACTCTCGGTGTGGAGCCCAAGCGGACTGGATCGCGGGCGCGTCGCTTCGCGCAAGGGTTCGGTTGCGCAATAGAGTCGATGGGATCGGTGCGTGTGACATCCTTGGTTCGACAACGGCTCGTTGACCGACCCGGCCGTGCAGGCAAGGATCGGTGCTGACGATCGCCCCTGCCCGAGACCGAGCGGACTCCGGCGCCGCACATCCGATCGGCCTCCAACTAGCTGAAAGCTGAACCCCAAGTGATTGCGGCGGACACGACGACGATTGGAGGCTTGGACTTCTCCGCCACCGATGTCACGAACATCATTCTGGTGACGACAGCGTTGATCTACGGAGTAATCCTCTACTTCACTCGAAGGTCAAGCCAAGCGTCGACTCTGATGGAAGTGATGAAGATGGTGCAGAGCCAGGCCATGCGGGACGACCGGAGACTGCTGTACCAGGCAGCGACCCCCGACATCAGGGAATGGTCGGAAGAGTTGCTCTCAGCCGCGGAACGAGTCTGCGCTGTATACGGCACCGTTGGGATGCTCGTCCGCTGCCGGATGGTGCCCAGGCATCGGTTTATGCGGAACTCGGGTCGAACCATTGCACGGGTCTATGAACTTTCCCTCCCCTTCCAAGAACAGCGGAGCCAGGACTTCGTCGAGAGCGGATGGCCCAACCTCAACTGGCTCTACGGCCTCGCCGTGAAGCGCAGGTTCGGATTCGACATGAACGAGCACACGCAGTGGCAAGCCCAACGAGACATCCATGTCGCCAAGGTTCGATCATCAATGAACGCTAAGGGCATCTGAGAGCACGCAAGATCAGTCCGGATCGACGCTGCCCCATTGGGAGCATGAGGATAGTCCGGTCACCGCTTGGGCCAAGAGCCTGATCCCAATCGCAGCGCGGACCTCTCACGAGGTGACCAGCAGCCACAGGTGGTACGAAGCGGCGGTCCCGTAGAGTTCGCAGCAGCCGCAGATAATGCGCCAAAGCAGAGGCTCGCATGGACACTGGACCACGGCCCGACCACCCCGCTGGCTCATCGGCGCACGGAATGGTCTGTTTGTTGCGATCTTCGCCGAGCGTGCCCGCGCTCAATGTCGCGACGGTGGGGAGCACACTCTCGAGTCCATTGCGATACCGCGCCCGGGTCAACAGTTCCACTTGAGGACCAAAGAGCGGACGAGTGCGAGGCGCCCTTACTCGGCAACCGTGCGCAGTCTCTAACACCGAGGGGCGGAGGCGGCAGTTGCTGCTCTGTCCGCTACCAAATTCGCGGCGGCCGGAGCACCCTCCTGGCCGACGACTGCTTCCGACATGACGGCCTCGCGGTTTGGTCGGGTGGCGAACCGAGCGCGGGCCAGCGAAGCGGTTCCGAGGTCTTCGACCGCTGGGGTATCCCACACGCGCGCATGAGCGGACGCCGGCGGAGCTCGATGTCACAGGTGCTGGCTAGGTTTTCGGCATGACAAATCGTCTAGATCGACCCCCCTTCTCCCGGGGTCGCCCAGAGCGTCGTCCACCTCCTCCACGACGCATCGTGGTCAGTAGATCGGCGAAACGCCCGTCATGAGGTGGCGACCTTGCAGGCACACGGTGCCTACCCGAATCGCACCTGCCGAGCGCGAGGACTACATCTACAGGTGGTCCGATTCGATCCGGCGCGCCGGCGACGAGTGGCTGTCCTACACGCAAGCCTCACGACTCCAGCTTCTCGAGAAGCAGGTTGCAGCCGCAATGCGCTCGGGGATCGAGGATGTCCTCGATCACGTCTCATCGCAATCCGACCAGTGGGACGGAAATGCACACTGGCTGATCGGCCAACCACTGGAGCACCTGGCCCTCGAGGCACATGATGTGGTGACTCGACTGGAACGCCACGCGGAGCTGGATCCGGTCATAGCTCTCATGGGACTAAGAAACCTGGCCTATGTCGGTTGGGCACAGGTCGATCCGCTAATGAGCATCCACCTCGTCTATCCAGCGCTTCGCAGCTCTGTGGGCTGTGATCGCCTCGAGTAGTCCCCGCCGGGCCCGGTCCTCCCAACGCGGACACCTCGAGTGTTCGCCCCTCCGAGGCGAAGTTGAACGCCGTGACTTCTCCGCCGGGTCTCAGCAAGGTCCCGTGCTCGTTACGCGCGATGATGGCCACCCTCGGCTGCACCGGCATCCACCCCGCCACGCTCTACCAGTTCGATCTGGCTCTGAAGCCAGTGAGGTGCATCGCTGCGCAGCCGCCGAGGACGTCGGGGCCGGCGACTCTGGACTTGGTATTGTCGAGCGGTTCGCCAGTGAGCGGGAGGGCAGGCGTGGAGGGTCCGTCAGATGCTGAGGACAGCGCCAACGCTGAGCCGCATACAGACGACGCTGCTGTCGGTGACGGCGCCGTCGAGTCGATCACACCACCATCGACGACGCTGGTGGAGGTTGTGCCCGGAGTTGCCGTCGTGTTCGGCGACGTACCAGACGGCCTCGACCTCGTTGATTTCGGCCTGATCCCGTCGCTAGACCGAACCCGTCTCTCAACCGCGCTCGCCTCGATCGGCAACAGCGCTGCCGTTGCGGGGAACGTGGCGAACGCTGCTGCTAGCGCCGAGGGCCTCTATCGGGTCAACGAGGCGACCCTTGCGCTTCTGAAGAGCGGCGGGCAACTTGCTGCGAAGGACGGCGCCAATCTTGGGGCCATCTTCGTAGACGGCAAGGTGGTCGCTCAGGCCCGCTTCATCCCGTACGGGGTGACCGCTGCGCAGGCGGCGGCCGCACTTGGGCCAGCGGTCGCGATGATCGCGCTTCAGATGCAACTGAGTGAAATCTCGGGCCTCGTCCGAACCAACATCGCGTTGACCACGCAAACCCTCAAGGCGATCCGACATGAGCAGTGGTCCGAGCTAACCGGTTTGGCTGACACGATCGACGGCACGATCGAGCAAGCGAGCGAAATCGGGGCCGTGACCGAATCGTTGTGGGAGCACGTTGCCGGAAGAGGTGACCCGCTGCGCAAGCAGCTTGACCTCTACCGGCGGAACGTGAATGGCCACATCGTCCAGCTCGGTAGGGTTCGTGGAAATGCTCGGCGCGAGTACCTCGAAACGAACGCCGAGGCCATCCTCTTCGACGCGAACGCGCTCCTTCTTTCCCTCAAAGCTCACACCGGGTACGAGGCACTGCGGGCGGCTCGGGCTAGAACCAACGGAGTCGACGATGAGCATGAGTTGCACCTTGTCGAGGTCATCACCCGGGACGCTCGCATCGAATTCGACTCAGCACTCGAGAAGGCATCTGATCTTGTTGAAGCACTGACTCGGGAGTTGAGGATCATCGCGGAACTCCCGGGGGGAGGCACGATCCCGCTGACGAAGAAGCGCCGAGACTCCAAGGCCTCCCGAGGGACATGCGCCCAGATCCTCGCAGCTATCGGGCCGCTGGCGGAAGCACTGCACCCCGCCGTTGAAGAACTCGATGTACCCGGCGTGGTGTGTGCTCCAGAAGGCCTGGATATGGATCCGTTCCTGCATGTTCTGCGGTGGTTTATGGAGGACGGCGAGACCCTTCGTGGCCTTGCGTTCCCTTACCTGTCCGGTTCCCGTGACCCCGTTGGCACGATGCTTGGGAAGCGGGTCGATGCATCATGGGCTGGGCTCGTCCCGGGCAAATGGGCGACTGTGGTCGATAGGGCGGCTTCCAGCACCTTCGTCGCGCTGACCGACCGCCGAGTGATGACCGCGAGTCCGCGCAATCTCCTCCAACATGGAGAGATAGGTACTGGTTTCACCCTTGGCGAGGTGCGCTACGTTCGGATGACCACCTCGACGGATGACATCGCGCGTACGTCGATTGATGTCACGACACGCGCCAACGACGCTCGATGGATCTTCCCCTCAGTCGCAGACGACGGCGAGATCGGCAAGCTCGCCACCATGCTGAAGGAAGCCATGTCGCTCCCGGATGATGAGCGAGCGGTGACGGAAGGCCTAAGGGTGCCTGCCGTAGATGACTCCAACAGGATCGAGCCGGGTGAGCCGTAGCACCCCGCGTGGATGACCCCTCACCAGTCGGTTTGTCGGATGCGCTGATCCATGAGGATTGCGTAGAGGTAGGAGGGAGCGCGGAGATGCTGGAGCGGCGTGGTGTTGGCGAGCGGAATCAACTGGAACGCTTCCTCGACCGTGGCACGGGACACGTGGTGGTTTGTGGTCGAGAGCCGGAGCACGTTGCTGGCGACCTCGAACGTGAACTCCCGGCCGCGGATCTGCTTGAACACCTCACCTTCGTGGGCCACGATGCGCGCCCACACGGTGTCGAACGCGGGTCGGGAGCGGTCACTGCCGTCAGACACGGTCAGCCCGCCGCCGCGCCGGCTGGCCAGATCTTCATGACTTGGTCGGCGAGAGCTGCACCCCGCTGCCGGATGGTTGCCTCGCTCCACTCGCCACCCCCGTACGTCTGCAAGAGGTCCTTGTTGAGGTGAAGCACCGTGTGGGTGCCGAGCATCTCTCGCTTGGTCTGCCACGCTCCATGGGACAGCGCGGGGTTCAGCCGGCCGTTGACCAGTGTCAGATTGCCCAAGCTGTGCAGGAGCCGCTCGCGGTCGAGTTCCGCCTCGATGCCGGTTGCGTCGTCGGGAAGCGGCCAGTGCTCCTGCCACGACTGAGGCAGGACATGTTCGATGGTGAGCCCACCGCGAGTTACGTGAGACTCCTCGGCGAACTTGCCTCGCAACGAGTCCTCGATCGCCTCGAGCATCATGCGCAGCCGGCCCCGAGTTAGGAGTCGGTAGAGCGGCAAGTCCAAGATCGCGTGTTGTACTTCCCGGTCGTTCGGCCAGCGCCGCGATTCCGAAGCCTGATCGGACAGGTAGCCGACGAATGCCGGGACCGCCTCGCCGGGCCCCGCTTTGCTCAACCGTGAGAGCAGCTCGAGGAACAGGCGGTTGTAATCCTTGGTCGTCAACCGACACAGCATCCGCCGGACCAGGAAGCTCTCGAGCGCGTCGAAGCAGCGTTGCCGATCGTCCTCGCTGATCACGCTCGAAGGCTGAGAGAAGAGCCAGAGCAAGATGGGCGTACTGCTCCCCGCCTCCACCACGCGCCAGCGGTACAGGAATGTCCCGGCGGCGCTGAACTCGTCGATGTCGTCGAACGCCTTGTAGGTCGCTCCGACGTGGCGGAGGTCGCCAGCTACCTCAACGACCTTCTTCCCCTCGTCCTCGACGAACGCCTTGAACCTTGGGAACACCTCCGGCGAGGTGACTTCCTCCGCTGTGCGCATGACCAGCCAGTAGTTGAGGAAGATGTCGAGCCGGGGCCGAACCAGCCGGCCCTGCTTGCGCTCGGTTCGCCACCAGGCCTCGTCGAACGGCTTCCACTCCGACGAGTACAGCGACTCAGCGTCGAGACCCTGCGCCGTGACGGTCTGGAGGATGTAGTTCTTCACCAAGTCCGACGCGAGGAGCGGGGTGCCCCGAGCGTTGAGCGTCTCGAAGATCACGAAGGCGTCGTCGGCGGTGGCCAGGTCGATGACGACGAGCTCCAGCAACCCGAACATCGCTGTCTCGAGTCCGTGGATCCGTTCGCCCCGTTCCTCCTGGGTAACGGCGGCCTCGATCCACTCGCGGATCTGCAGCCGGAAGAAGTCATGAGCCTGAACGATGGGCGAGTCGGCGAACTCGGTCGGCGTCGTGGCGTTCTGCATCGCCGCGCGGAACGCGTCCCGGTCGAGGCTGGTGGGCCAGAGCTTGAACGCCTGATCGCCCTCGACGAAGGCGTTGAGCACCAAGCGGGAGAGTCGGAGCGCTTCGGCCTTCGCCTCAAGCTCCTCAAGTACCTCTTGGGCGGCGTCCATGAGCAGTTGCATCGTCGTCAGGCGCTGCTGCCCGTCGATTACGTCTCTGGTTTCGATCTCGGCCGATGCGGTGGGCCGCTGTTGCAGCACCACGGCCCCCATGAAGTGCGAGCCGGTGCGTTCCTCGGCCAGGGGGTTGTTGCCCTCAGCCAGACGCAGCTCGTCGATGTACCGCTCGGCGGTGTTGCGCACGTCCTCCCAAAGCGGCTCCCACTGGTCTTCCTGGTTCCAGACATAGGGCCGCTGGAACGTCGGTATGACGTACCGGACGTCCTTCTGGAACAACGCCTTCAGCGTCAGCGTGTCAGCCTTCATGGTGCTCCTCGACTGTCGATCTCGTTGATGACGTCACACGACTCCGCCCGTCGTCGCTCAACCCGGTGCTGCTGGAAGCAGGACGCTCGCCGAGCCCGACGAGGTGACGACGAGCTCATCTCGCGCTCGGGTGCACGCTACGTACAACAGGCACCGCTCGCGGAGGACGTCGAGGGCGTGTTGGGTTTCGTCCTCGGCCGCGGGTGTGGTCGCGATGGGCAGGGGCAGGTTGTCGGCGTTCGCCGCGACCACCGCGAGGCGGGCGAACTCGAGCCCCTTGCACGAGTGCATGGTGGCTGTACGCACACCTTGGTGCTCGCCGTCCTCGCCGATCTCCGTCCACCGGATCTCGGCGCCGTCGAGCGCTCCCTGAACCGCACGTAGATCTCGGCGGGCGCGGGCCGTGATGCCGATGGCGGCGGGTGCGACGCCGGCGTCGAGCCACTCGCGCACTTGAGCGGTGACGTACTCGGCCTCTTCGGCCGGGGTGGTGAACTTCCGAAGGGTCGGCACCGGGCCGTGGAAGGCCGAGCGGTAGCCCACCTGTGGTTCGAGTTCGCCGTCGAGGTCGTCGATCGCCTCACCGGTGAGGATCCCCAGCGCCCACCCAAGGATCTGCTGGCTGGTGCGGTAGTTGATCTTGAGCCGCCGTGACTTGCCGCGCGTGTCGATGCCGAGGCTGAGGAGGCTGACGCGATGGTCGTAGATGCGCTGATGGGCGTCGCCGACGATAAACAGGTCGTTCTCGCCCGGCTTCACCGCTTCGCGCAGCAGTCGCCACTGCGCGGGATGCAGGTCCTGAGCCTCGTCCACCACGACGTGCGCGAAGGGCCGCGCGGACCTCCCGGCCAGAAGGTCGGCGGCCTGGTCGGCGAGCTCGAGGTAGGTGGCCTGGCCTCGGCGGTGGAGCTCAGTCTGGAGGTGCTCGAGCGCCTCCCAGACGAGTTTGCGGTTCGGCCGGGAAAGTCGGGTGCCGCGGCCGGGTCGTGGGCTGGTGGCGTAGGCGGCGAGCGTGGTGAGGCGACGGGCGAGGATGACCTCCTCCCATTCGGTGCGCAGGAACCGTCCGTCGAAACCGCCTTCGTCAAGGCCGGACATCGCAGCGGCCTGATCGGTCAGGTCGCGCAGAGTGTCGGACTGGACGGGACGGGCCTTGACCTTCGCCGCCGTGAGGGTCTGGCGGGCGAACGAATCCACGGTGGCGACCTGCACCCGCCGGTACTGCTCGGGCGAGCAGAAGCCACGAAGGGTGCGGTCCAGGTTGTCGGCCAGGCTCGTGGTGTAGGTCGCGACCAGTATCCGGCTCGTAGTGTCACCCGACTCGAACAACTTCTGGGCTAGGAAGCGCGCGCGGTGCATCGCGACCACGGTCTTGCCGGTGCCGGCGCCGCCGGTCACCTTCGCCGGGCCGTTGAAGATCGGGCGATAGGCAACAGCCCGCTGGGTGGGGTGCAGGAAGGTGCGCCAGGCCTCGAAGTCGCCCGAGAGCAGCTCGACGAGCTCGGTGTCGTTGGTGGTGACGACGAAGCTCGACTGGGTGCCCGGCTTCTTCAGGGCCGTGTCGATGTCTTCCGGATCGACGGCTGCTGCGGTCAGCGCGTAGTCCTTGGCGAGCTCGGCCCACACCTCGTCGGTGGTCTTGCCGTCGGCGAGGAGGAGGACGGCGTCTCCCTGTGCGTCGGGCAGGTAGTTAGCGATGGCGTACAGCTCGGCTTCGTCGGCTATGCGGCGCAGCAGCGGGATCAGTTCCTCGTCGATGCCGACGGTGGTGAAGTCGCGGTCTCGGCGGTCGGCGAAGAGGTGGGGGGCCTGGGCTGGCACGGTGGCCATCACCGCGTCGACCTTTGCTTCTACGGTCGGTATGTCGAGGATCTCGATGAGTCCGGTGACGGGGTTGATCCCGAAGCGCTGGCGCCGTGCCCAGTCGTTCGCGTCGTCGTGGGGTAGAACGCGGAGCAGGGCGTATCGGGCTTCGCCGAGGCGGACGACCACGCCCCGCCAGAACTGGTCGACCCGGACCGTGCGGACCCGATCGTCGCGGGTGGCGGTGAGCTTCTCGAGGTGCACCCCGGAGTGGGTGGCGTCCTCGAACTTGTCGGGGAGCTCGCGGACCTTCTGGCGCACCGAGGGCTCGAGCTTGGCGAAGTCGTCGAGGAACTCCTTGGCGAAGACGAGGGTGGCCATCTACGCGGTTCCTTGGGTGAGGGCGGTGAGAAGCTCGGCGGTGGTCCACTCGGCCGGTGTGCGGAGGTCCCAGTCTTTGAGCGTGGCGGGGCGCGCCCCGTCGGTTGGCAGGATGCCGACGCGTCGGTCCGGCCAGGCGACTTCGATCGGGGTGTCGTCGGCATCGCCGGAGGGATGGCCGACGACGAGTTGGTCCCATCCGGCCTCGATGGCCGCCTGGGCGAGGGGGGTGGCCGCGGGGTCGAAGACGTCGGCGAGCAGATCAAGCCCGGGTGTGGCGGTGGGCGTGGTGCTTGCGGCGGGTGTGGCGATGTCGGGGGTGTAGGTGCGGGTCGTCGTGATGACCGCCGGGTCGCCGAGGTGCTGGAGGAGGTTGGTGAGGTGCAGCCAGTCGGTCCAGTGGCTCTTGTCGGGGACGACGGTGGTGTCGTACGAGGCCACTGCGGTGGGTACCGGGTGACCTTCGCGCTCGAGGATGGTGGCGGCGGGCTGCCCGTTGAGGCTGGCCCAGGTCAGTGCGGCGATGCCCGTCTCGTGGCCGGCGGGCTCAACGGGGAGGTGCCGTGCTGCGTGCTCGATCGCGACCGAGCGGGCCGCGACCGGCACCTGGATTCCCGCTGAGCCCGCGGCGAGTGCGGTCGTCATCGCGAGGTGGCGCCAGACGTCGGGGTCGGGGTGGGCGAGGAACAGCATGAGCTGATCGAACGCTCCCCTGCTCATCGCGTCGAAGGCGGGGTCGGATCCGCCGTTGGCCTGCTTCGCACCCTGGACCGCACTGCTGCGAACCGGATTCGCCAGCGGCGTCACGGCCGGCACCACCGAACCTTGGGTCGTGGCGGTGAGAGCGGCCTTCACGTCGTGCCAGGTGAGCGTCCACACGGACGTGCCGCCGCCACGTACTGACGCGCGGCGCATGCTGTCGAGGTCGACCTGGTCGGGGTCGTTGCCGTGGTACTCCCAGCCGTCGAGGTAGATGGCGACGGGGGCGGTGCCAGGGGCGTCGACCCTTGTGGCGTAGAAGTCCGGTCGGGTGCCGTGTTCGACGAGGTTGACCTGTTCGCGCAGTTCCCAGTGCGGGCCTTCGGGGAAACGTAGATCGAAGCGGCTGAGGGCGGCGTGGTCGGGGTCGGGCTTGGCGGTCACGCGGCCAGGACCATCGACCGACCAGCGCAACAGGAGCGCCTTGAACATCCTTTCGAGCTCGGACTGGCGGACACCCGACAGGTTGACGCCCGTGATGGTGCCGTCCTCGGCGGGCTTGAGCTGCCAGCCGGTGAGTATCTCGTCGAGTACGTCGAGCGCGACCTCCCGGCTGACGAGCGGGATCTCGTGGCGGCCGACGGCGGTGTAGAGGCACCGGTGGCAGCCGGGTTGGCCTCGGGTCTGGCACTCGCAGGTGGTGATGAGCTCGACGGCGCGGGTGAGAATGTCGCGCAGCCGGTCGGGGTCGGCGAGGCGCGGCAGGTACCCGGTGCCGCCGGGAACGGTGTCGTGGATGACGACGAAACGGTTGCGCGCATCGGGGTCGCCCCCCGGTGCAGGGAAGTCGGTCTGGAGTACCCGGAGGTGTGACGGGTCCCCACCGAAGGAGTCTCGGAGCCCGAGGAGGAGCGCCGCCTTGAACGACAGCACTCGTTCCTGCGCCTCGAACTCGGCGATCGGCAACAGGATCCGGACTGCCTCGGTGACGAGCTCGTGGGCGAGCACCAAGTGGTCCCACTGCTCTTTGCGCGCCCCGGAGCGGACCTTGCACCAGGACCGGTGATGGTTCGGATCGTGGTCGTCGCGGGTGTCGCCGCGGATGCCGAACACGCCACCGCAATGCCGGCACACGCGGAACAACGCGGCGGCGACGTCGTGGCCGTCGATGCGGACCTGGCGGGTCTGCCCGGCCCGGGAGGCGTGGAGTCCGAGGTTCAGGTAGCGGATCCGCGCCGCACGCACGGCCTCGATCCCGAACACCGTCTTCGTGTGCAGGTGGGCCGCGGTGATGTCTTCCGGAGAGATGTCGATGGTCGTGATGACCTCGTGCCACTCCTGGTCGCGGTCCTCGCTGTCATCGCCGACCCGGGCGGAAGTCTCGCGCTCGGTGGATGACACCACGCGCATCGGCAACACGGTCAGCAGCGCGCCCTGGTCGGCGACGCCGGGCGAGCCGCAGCGTGGGCAGGCGGCGATGGTGCTGGCGGCATCGGTGGTGGCCCAGGCGCAGGTCGGGCAGAGCCGCCACAACGTGTGCGCCGGCTCATGCTCGGTGCCGTTCTCGACGGCGTCGATGCGGACCCGGTGGGCGTCGACGTAGAAGTAGTTGCCGGGGGCGAGCTCGCGGATGGCGATCGACGCCGGCCGCGTGTATTCGGTGCCGTCGGAGATGAACCGCCGGGACTGTTCGTCGCTGGGGTCGTGGGCGTCGTTCGGCCGCCAGAGGCTGACCTCGAGGGTGACGGTGTCGTCGAAGAGGGTGTAGTTGGGCAGCAGCCCGAGCGCTTCGAGGGCGCCGAGTGTGTCCTGGCTCTTGACCCGGTTGATGCGCCCGGCGACGTAGCGCAGCTCTGCGACGACACGACCGAGGGTCTCCACGTCTTCGCCGGTTGGGTTGTCGAGATCGGCGAGTGGCTTCTCGCGTTCGCGGAGGCGGTCGCGCTGGTTGGTGAGCGTCTTGATATGCGTGCGCCAGCGGTCGATGACCCGCTCGACGTGGGCGCGCATATCGGTGGCCGCCCACGATCCGAGCCGGACGGCCACGGCGGCGTCGAGGTGCTGGCCGAAGAGACCGACGAAGCGGGCGACGAGCTCGGGGTCCTTGCCGGCGTCGAGGATGGCGCTGAGCCACCCGGCGGGCTGGAGGCCGGTCGATGCGAGCTGGCCGATCGTGCGGGACATGTCACCGGCGGCCGGGATACGGCCCGCCGCACGCTGGGCGGCCTGGTCGACGAGGAAGGCGAGGTACTGCCGGCGGAGGATCTCGATCGCGTCGAGGTAGCAGCTCGGGGCGATGATGTCGCCGGCGATCATGAGCTCGGGGTCGTGGAGGAAGTAGAGGCTGCGGGGGTCGCCTTCGGCGAAGGTGGTGACGAACGCGTTGCCGGTGCGGCGCCCGGCTCGGCCGACGCGCTGCACGTAGTTGGTCTGGGTCGGGGGCACGGCGGTGAGCATCACGGCGGAGAGGTCACCGATGTCGATGCCCATCTCGAGGGTCGGAGTGGCGGCGAGCACGTTCGGCGCGTCCGGACGGCCGCCAGCTTTGAATCCAGTCTCGATTCGCGTTCGACGCTCCTGGCTAAGCATGCCGGTGTGCTCGGCGGCGACGACACGGCGGACCTGCCCGGACCGGTACAGGTGGCGGTAGTAGTTGGTCGGCAGGGTCAGAGCGGGCTCGTACCGGCCGGGGCATCGCAGGCGAAGGCACGGTCGCCCGCGCCAATCCTCGAAGCGCTCGGGCGCGGTGTAGTGCCGGTGGGCGCAGAGCTCGCACCGAAGCTCGGTGGCGGGAAACGACCCGTCCTCGAGCGCGATGTCCACGAACTCGATCCGCTCCTGCGGTAGCCCCCAAATGGTTCCGCGAGTGGAGGATCGGGACTGTGTGACCCCGGCGTCGGTGAGGACGTGGAGCAGATCACGCAGGGCCAGGTCCGCGCCGGCCCCGTCGATGCCGAGGACCTTCTTCGACCACAGGCGCAACCAGCTCTGCCCACCCGCGATCGGGTCGAGGTCCTCGGACGGGGCCGAGGCGTAGAACGCCGGCGCGGACAGACCGTTCGGGAACTTGGGCGCGAGAGCATCGCCCCCGCCCCAGATCCACCAGCGCTTGCCGTGGTCGGCGAGGTAGCGGTCGAGGAACGGGTGGAAGATGCCGCCGCGCAACCGGAGGCGTTCGATCACGCCGGCCACCCAGGTGCGCACGTCCTCGGGTTCGGTGATGAGCTGTCCGGTGTTCGCCTGCACCGCTTCGGTCGCGAACTCCACGAGGTTCAGCCACTCGTCGCCGGTGACGAGCACCTCGGCGATGGCCGTCCCGGTGGTCTCGAGGGTTCGGCCGAGCCGGGAGCGCAGGCCCGCCTCCATCACCGCGTCGAAGGACAGTCGCTGGGCAAGCCCGTCGCGAGCTTCGAGCGCGGCTGGGGTTCCGGGTGACTCCCAGGCGGCGGCCAGCCAGCCCTCCCACAGGAGGTCCGGGGGGACGAGCGAGAAGATGTCATCGAGGGGGTGGTCGCTGTTGTCAGCTCGGGTGAGGACCACCTCGGCCACTCGTGGGAGCGGCACGCGGCCTTTGGACTGGAGTGCCGCGGAGACCGTGGCGCGGAGGTTGAATCGGTGGGTGCGGCCCGAGAAGAAGGCGGCCCGATGAGAGGCGTCTTGCACCGAGTCGGTGAACGCGAGGAGCTTGCGCTCGTCGTCGTCGACGTACTCGGAGCCGAACATCTGGGTGATCCCCACCGAGGCGAGCGTGGTGACCCGTGAACCGAGGAACCGGATTGCGTCTCGGGCGCCGCACGACGGGCATTGCTGCCGCTTGGCGGCGTCGTTGCGGGCGTCCTCGTTGCGTTCGTCGCCGGTCATCCCGGCCACCAGCACCGAGATGCGAGTGGGGTCGTCGGTGTCCGCGTTGTGGACCTGGCCGGTGTCCGGGTCGAGCCAGAGGATGTCGGGCTCGTCGGGACTGGCGCGCAGCATCGTGCGTGTTCGCTCCCGATCTCGGAGCGACACGACGTATGGGTCGGTCTCGTCGTCGTACACGAGGCGCTCAATGGCTGCTGCCCCCTGGCCGCCGGCCCGGTTGGCGACGGCCAACCATCCCGAACGGCCGCACGACGTGCAGTACACCGACGGCAGATCAAGGCCGTCGTTGTCGCCGATGGGTGAGTCCACCCAACGGAAGCCCGGCGCAAGAGCCACGTTCCGCTTCAGCCGCGTGACCTCGCGGATCCACACCTGCACCTCCACCGCGAACAGCGGACGCACTCCCCCGCTGCTCGTGCGACCCTTGGCCTGCGATACGAGCGCCACGAAGCGCTCTAGGGCCACGCCGACCGCTTCCGCGTCGAGGGCAAGCGCCGATCCCCACTCAGGAACCTGTTGGGCGATGCCGGCGACGGCATCTGGCCATTGGCGGGGACGGTCGGCCGCGACGCGAAGGAGGCTCGCGGTGACCCGGTGACGGAGGAGTCGGTCGCCAACTGCTTGCCGGTCGTCGAACTCCACACCCGTGAACGCCTCGGCCAGGCCGTCGAGATCGAGGGGATCCAACACCCCAAGGCTCGTGGGGTCGGGAACGGGAAGCGCGAAGTCGATGTCACCACATACCTCGGTGACCGTCCGGCGCTGCTCACCGATGACGGAGGTGGCATCGAAGCGAACACCGAACACCCGGGACGCGAAGCTGCACATGTCTGCCGCCGAGGTCGGCGAGGACCCGAGAGTCGCGGACGTGCCGACCACGCCGACCCCGGCAAGCGGAGACACCGTCGTCGCCGTACCCAAGCGGTGGCCAAGACGCCGAAGGAGCATCGCCACGTCCGTGCCCTGGGCACCGTCATAGGTGTGGAACTCGTCGAGGACTAGGTAGGTCAGGGGCTGTTCCCACGTGCCGCCGTCGTCGGCTGGCCGCGTGTTGGCCGCCCACAACCGTTGCCGACTGGCGTTGGTGAGCAACCGGTCGAGCATCTTGTAGTTGGTCAGCAAGATGTCCGGCGGATCGTCCTGCAACGCACTCGGGTCCGAGATCAGATGGGTGTCGTCCATCACCCGGCGCGGACGAACAGACCCGTCGTCGCCGATCCACACGCCACCACGCACACCGGCGGCCTGGGCGGCAGGGTCCGTCAACAGGGCGGCGATCCTGCGCTCCTGATCCGTGACCAGTGCGTTCATCGGGTAGAGGATGAGCGCCTTGATGCCCCGCTGACCGGCGCCTCGCGCCCAGATGGCGTGGTCGATGGCCGGGATGAGGAAGGTCTCCGTCTTGCCGGAACCCGTGCCGGTGGTGACGAGCGTCGGCTTCGGGAGCCGACCTCGCCCCGTGAGGCGCTGCCAGCCGGCGAGCTGGTGGGCGTACGGCAGGAATCCGGGCGGGGCCCACGCGACACCGAGGTCGGCATCTGCGGGTGCGTCGACGAACGGCAGGCGCACCCGCAGGTACGGACCGCGGAAGATGCCGTCGCGCTCGTCGAGCAGGAACTCGGTGAGCGCCCGATAGGCCTCATCGTCGGACAGGGCGAACGTCGTCGCCAGGTACTCGACGATCGAGCCCTTCAACTCGCGAGCGACCAAGGACGGAATCACGACGCGGTTCCATCCGCGTTCAAGCCGAAGCGGCTGGCGAAGACCTCATGAGCACGAGTCATGGCAGCGACGCGATCTACTCGGTAGAAGGGCGCCTCGAAGGGACCGAGATCGACGTCCGCGTCGCCGTCGAGGTGAGCCTCCACCCTGTCCCACACCTTCACCCAACCCCTGACCTTGTTCTCCTTGGCCTCCGCCTCGAGATGTGCCTGCAGGGTGCCGTGCTGATGCCAGTCCCCGCAGAGCTGGCGACCCTTCGCGTCGAACACCATCTGGTACTCGTACGAACGGAGCACGGGGAACTGGGAGTTGTAGACGGCCGCAAGACCTTTCGGTTCGACCCCGAGGATCAGCGCCCCGAGCGCGTCGAGCTCGGTGAGGAGCAACCAACGATCGAGCTCGGTGCGGACAGGGACGCCCATGTCCCAGGTGGCCGGCTGGGATCCGATGGAGCGGGTCGCGAGCTGCGGGTGTGTGAAGTCGTCACCAGCCCACGATGGTTCGACGAGGCGCTCCCACAGCTCGGCGAACTCCCGAGTGAGGCAGTTGAGACGGAGAGTTCGATGGAGCAATGCGCCCAGAAGAGGGTGATCGAGTGGTGGAACCGGAAACCTGGCTACAACGTTGTCGTGCAGATCTGTGGCCCCAGTTACTCGAACGTAGAAGTCGGTGAGGAGACCCGCGAACAAGCCACAGCACGCAACGGTCGCTGTGTCATCTTCCAGACCTCCGAAGTAGCAAGTATCCATTGACATTGGACCCGGCGGGATCATGGATGGAAAGACCGAACGGTACGTGTTCGAGGGAATCCGCTTTCGAGCGATCAACCTGTAACGCTGCGTGACAGGTTCGCCATCCCACATGTCGATAGCCGCTTCATAGGCGCGGCGGTCAGCCTTTCGACGCCAGTTGGTTCGGGGCACCACGGACATTGCGAGCTCGTTCAGATCCCACGGGTCATAGTCCGTCTGGTGGCGTCCACTTGGACGGGGCTGCTTGGCAAACGGATTGCAGATGCCGATGTGGGGTCCCTGCAGGATCACCTCATCCCAACCACGCGGTACGTCAGTGACTTCTTCGACGAGCCCGCGCCGCTTGTCTGCAAGCTCGTCGAAACCCCGAGCCCAGAAGTAGCTTTGAGCTCCGAACCGACGCGGGTAAAGCGCCAAAGCCTCCACCGCAGTCTCCTCAGCGGAAGTCACGGTCCGGACGACTGGTGTCGACAGTGGGTGGTCGTATGCAAGGAGGCCCGCCCATGCGGCCAACCGACCGCCATCTACGTTGACTATGCGCTCGGCGTGGGGACGAAGGTCCCATCCGCCTTCGGGGAGCTTCCGGCCGGGCAGTTCGCCGGACCGATCGTGGCCCAAGCTTCGATCGACGACGGACGGGTGGTAGAGGAACGCCGCCTGCAGAAACTTCGGCGCGGGTCGCTCCTGCGAGTAGACGTGGATTCCGTACTCGATCGTGTGGTCGATCTCGGTGAAGAGCTGGAGTTCGTTGATGAAATGCCAGTGGCGTCGGTAGCGCCGGTAGGCGGTAGCGCGCAGGTCAGCGGCCTTCGGGTCGCTAAGGAAGCCTTCAGGGTGGAGCAGCGTGACGACGCCGTCAATGTGCTGACGCCGCCAGGTGTTAGTGATGAACAGCAGGTAGAGGTTGTTCTGCTGTCCCTCAAGTAGCGGTTCCCGAGTGACAGCTCCGAGAAGCGCGTTGACTCCCTCATTCTCGGCAAGCTCTGCGGTGTACTGGCGCAATGCGGCCGTGTCGGCGAGAGCGTCCGCTCGTCGTGCTTCACGGACCTCCTGGGGGATGGTCGCCGTGACCGCGAAGTAGGGGTCGTGCTCAGCGAGGGCGACGTCATCGGACCAGCGCGGGCGAACCCACGGCGGGTTCCCGATCTGGAGGGCGAAACCGCCCTGGGCGAAGACCTGGGGGTGTTCGAGCTCCCAGTGGAACGGCTCCAATGTCAGCGCGATGGCCTGGCATTCCTTGAGCCACGGGTGGCGTTCGAGGACCTCGGCGACGGCAGCCGTGCCGAAACGCTCGACCGAGTCGAGCGTGCCGTCGGCGAGATCGTGCGGCGTGAAGAGCTGGCCGGTGTCCCCTTTGCCCGGTTGGCCGAGGAGAAGCTCGGCGGCGTCAAGCCACCGCTCGAACGTCGGCGGAGCCACCGAATTGGTGGGAGCCCACATCCACAGAGCGCACCACGCGTCCATGAGCAGCCGAAGCCGCATCGCCGGACCTTCGGGGTTCCCGAAAGCGCTGCCACCGGCAATGCCCGGAACGTGAAGCACGTCTGGTTCTGCGCCCCACACGTCGATCACTCGGTCGTGCGCCCGCATGTTGCTCGCGGCATCGGTGGCTGCCGTTGCCCAGGCCGCCTCTACCCGTCGGGCCAGTGCACTGAGGCGATCCAATTGCTCCTTGGTGGGCGCGGCTTGGATCGCCCGTCGCCACTCCCGCACGGCTTCGGACCAGTCTTTGGCCAGGCCAGGTTCGGGCCTCTTGCCACCTTTGCCCTTTAGTTCGGTGGCGTCGGCGGCGACGCCCCACCCTTCGCCCGGCACTAGGAAGTGATGAATGCCTGGTGCCTCGCCGAGGGGAACGGCGTGCAGAGGGTGGTCCGTGGGTGGTACGACCGGCTTGGTACTCGTGCCGGTCCACGGCCTCTTCTTCACCTGGTCGACGGTGTAGGTCGCCCGGCGCGCGCCGATGAGGCTGTTCCCGCGACGAAGTCGTGCGCTGAAGTCGGGAGCTCGAAGTCCGGGGTACATGCAGTTGAGCCACAGGCTGACTTCGGCCAGCTCGACCGCGGTGCCGTTGAGGTCGACGCCGTAGGCCTGGTTCATGGCGAAGTGCGCCTTGGCCTTCTGCAGCTCGAACTGGTAGCGGTCGGGGTCGATCGTTTCACCGGTCTCGTCCTGTGCGGCCTTGAGGTAGCGCGCCGCGAGCTGGTTGATCGCCTCGTTGAGAAACGCGCCGCTGCCGAGCGCAGGTTCACAAACGGTCAGGCGGAGGATGTCGCCCGGCACGAGCTCGGGGTGCTCCTCCCAGTAGACGTCCAGCGTGTGGCGCACGGTGAACTCGGTGAGCACCTCGGGCGAGTAGTAGCTGGCCGAGCGTTGCCGGTCTCGCCCAGCAAGGCGGAAGACGAAGTCACCTTCGACGTAGCGCACCCGTCGCTTCCGTCCCTCGGGGTCCTCTTCGGTCACGAACACCTCGTCCGGGAACTCGTCGGCGCGGCTCGACGGGATCACCCAGGTGCCGGTATCGGGATCGTCGTCGTCGTCGAGCTCGAACAGCTCCTCGGTGGCGAGGAACCCCCGGTAGGCCATCAAGCCTTCGTAGACCGCGCCGAGCTGGTTGATGCCCAGGGTGGCGTAGCTGACCGCTTGACGGGCCCGGCCCCGCCGCTCCCGACTGAAGCAGAGGTGGGCGAGCACCTGCTGCAGGGTGTGGTCGGTGAGGCGGGCACGATCGAGGAGCGGGCAGGCTTGGTCGTCGAAGAGAGCCGACCCGAGGCCCGGGAAGCTGAGTCCTCGGGCGTCGGTGTCGAGGGTGGCTTCGGGTTCGTGGCCGTCGTTGACGAGACGGAACAGGATCGCGAGGGACTGCTGCAGGTGGGTGGCGTTGCTGGCGTGGTCGCTGTGGAGGTCGATGAGCGCGGTCTCGCGCAGCCGAGCCAGGCTGTACCCGGCCTGGTAGTCGGCGTCGTCGACCGGCAGGATGCCGAGCTCGGGTCGGGCCTCGGCATAGAGCAGCACGATGATCCGGTACAGGTAGCGGAGGCACTGGCGGGTGAGCTCCTCCGGGTTGGTCTGCTGCCATGCGCCCTTCTGCCGGTAGCGAACGTCGTGGACGACCGCGTTTGCGAGGAGCTCGACACTGCGGCGGATGCCGTGGCGGAGGTCCTTGGAGACGCCGGCGGATTCGTTGGCTGCGCGGTCGACCAGCTTGGTCAGCACCGACTGGGCCTGGTCGCCGGGGTTGATGGCGTCGGCGCCGAAGAGGGCAGCTATGGCCGCGAGCTCACCGCGGGCGCGAACGTCGCCGCGTGCGGCGGCGTCATCGAGGTTCGCTGCAAGGTACACGCCCTCGCCCCACCGTTCGCGGTCGAGGAGGATGATCGACCCGCCGGAGCAGACGAGGAGGTAGGTGGGTGGTTCGTCGGCGGTGAAGATGAGCTGGGCCGCTTCGAGGACCGTGCGGCCTTCGGGCTTGTCGCCGATGCGCACTGGCCGCAGCAGCGTTCCGGGGGCCGCGGACTTGTCGGCGACGACGGTGGCGGGGTCGGTCGCGAAGACGGTGTCAATGGCGACCAAGAGCAGCCCGGTGGCGGTGCGGCACTGATGTGCTGTCGGAATGTGGATGGTCTTGTCGCCCGAGGTGAGGGTGAGGTCCTCGTCGCGCGACGGTGCCCATCCAAGGGCGGTCAGGATCGCGTCGTTCAGGTCGACGAGCTCGGCGGTGTCGTCTGCGTCGAGGGTGCCGAGGTCGAGGCGAGTGTCGTTGTCGGCGAAGTCCGGGGCGGTGTTGGCGGCGTCGACTCGGTGCTTGTCGAACGCAGTCGAGAGGCTCCGGATACGACTGCGGGCGGTCGGGTCGCCCTCGCGCTCGGCCGCGTCCCAGCGCTTGTAGAGGTCCTCGAGGCCGGCGTCGAGGCGGTAGGCGAGGAAGTAGTCGCTGAAGTAACTCTGGTTGACGACCGACGGCAGTTGCTTCTCGGTGGCGGTGGTGCTGGTGCGGCGGGCCATGTCAGTTCGTAGGCACGAGGGCGCCGAGGACCCGGATGAGGGGTGAGGGGGCGGGCGTGTGGTCGGCGATGAGGCCTTCGATCTGGCGGGTGACGCGCTCGATCTCGGCGAGGCGGTGGCGTCGTTGCGGTGCTGACGGGTTGGCGTCGGCGATGCCGCGGGCCTCGCCCTGCCAGCGTTCGAGCCGTACGCGGGTCTTGGCGAGCCGCTCCTCGACGTCGATGAGCGGGCCCTCCATGCGGTTGGCCAGGTTGGCCTCAACCGCGTTGACCACGGCGGCGAGATCGGCCTCGAGCTGGTCGAGGTCACCGGACCAAGAGGGGTTGACCATGCCGTCCGCAACACCGGCACTGGCCAGGGTGGCGAACAGGTCGGCGAAGGTCACCAGGCCATCTTCGACGGTGGCGGCGAGCCACGCCGCTGCGATCGGTTCGCCCAGGCGGTTGGACCACACACCCGACACGAGGATGGTGGGGGCGTCGACCGCAGCCGGGAGCACGAGCGCCTCGTTGCGGTCCACGCCGTAGAGCACCTTGTCCGCGAGCCAGTCGAGCACCGGGTGTTGCGGACCGAGGTGGTGCACCTCGGGCCATGCGGTTCCGGTCTCGCCGCTGTCAGCCTTGGCGTTGACGGCATCGTCGAGCGAGCGGGTGGCCGCCGCGTGATCACTCGTGAGGCGGAGGCGGCTGCCGAGGTTGCGTTTGGCGAGATAGGACTGCGGGAGAGCCTCGAAGCGGCGGAGGAGGTCGGCCGGCGGCTCGAAGCTGACGACGGGTCCGTCGGCTTCCCAGCCGACCTCGCTCAGGTCTCCATACACGTGGCGAACACCGGCGGTGAGGTAGTCGTCGACGGAAGCGAACAGCGACGGCGGCGCGTTGACCGGCACCGCGATCGGTGACGCCGTTTCGGAATCGGCGCCGTCGAGGCCGGCGAACGCCCACGGATCGAACGCCCGCGCCGTGGGCGCGGCCGCTTCGAGGGCCTCGTCGCGTTCCACCTCGGTGCGTTTGCGGAGCGCTGCGATGATGGCGTGCTCCTCGGCACTTTCGCTGTATAGACCCATCACCGAGGCGGCATCGCCGAGGGCCTTGTGCGCGATGTTCTCCTTCTCGATGAGCTTCGCGATCAGCCGAACGTCGCTGGCGATCTCGGGGTCGGCGGGGTTGTAGATGAGGTAGCGGATCTCCGGGGAATGGAGCTGTCCATAGCGGTCGATTCGGCCGGCGCGCTGGGCGGTGGTGATGAGCGACCACGAAAGGTCGGCGTTGATCAGGTGGTGGCACTGCTTGTGCAGGTTCACGCCTTCCGCCGCGATGTCGGACGTCACCAGCACCCGGATGGGCGCCGACGCCATCGAGAAGTCCTCGACGATCTGCTGTTGCTCGTCATCGCTCTTCGAGTTGTGGAACGTCTGCACCTGGTCGTCGCTCATGGCGAACTCGTCCCGGACCGCCGCCGCGATCCAGTCGAGGGTGCTGATCCTCTCGGAGAAGATCACCGCCCGCGTCGACGATCGCGGACCGATGCCGATCGCACGAAGCGTGTCCACGAGCACGGACAACTTGGCGGGCGCGTTGTCGAGCGCGTCTTGGGCCAGGACCCACAGGCGTCGGAGCGCGGTCACCTCGGGATCGGAGACCGGGAGCGACGGGTCTTTGAGCACCGCCACCCGGCGCCGTGTGAGTCGGTTCTCGATCGTCTCCGAGAGCGCAGCCGGCGAAGACAGAGCCGCCTTGAGGAGCGTGTAGGAGAAGAGGTGGTCTCCAGTCGGTGCCGGGAGTTCGGGGTTCAGCCAGGTCGCGCTCAATTCGGCGAACACGGCCTCCTCGGCTGGACTCGGGGTGATGAGCACGGGAACCGGCTCGGCTCTCTCAGCCCACCGGTCGCCGACCGCCGCCTCGACGTCGGGTGAGTGCTTGTGCCGGCGAACGACGAGGTGCTCGATGTCCTCCGCGACGACCTGGTGTGGGTCGGGCACGGCGGTCGGGTCGAGGAGAGAGACCAGCTCAGCGAAGGACTCCGGCTTCCCGTTGTGCGGGGTGGCGGACGTGAGGATCAGCGCATCCGCGTTCGGGGCCAGCACGTGCGCGAGGGCGTTGTTGTAGGTGCCCCGGTTGACGAGTTTGTGTGACTCGTCGATCCACACCACGTCCCAGCGGACGCGCTCGAGGTGGTGGCGGTACCGGCTCGGGTTCTTCAGCGTGTCGATGGAGACGATGACCCGGTTGAAGTACGTGAAGGGGTTGCGGCCGGCGGGGATCCGCTGCCGGACCCGCTGGATGCCCTCGGAGTCGAGACGTACGAGCGGGAAGGATGCTCGGCACCAGAGCTCGTGCTGGACCTGGTCGAGGATGTGACGTGGCACGACGACGAGCACCCGGTTGGCCCGCCCCCGCCGTTGTAGCTCCGCCAGGATCATCGCGACTTCGATGGTCTTGCCGAGCCCCACGGAATCGGCGACGAGGAGGCGCGGTTGCAGCTGCGTCGTGGCCACCCGGAAGGGCTCTCGCTGGAACGGGAGGTCATCGGCCAGCATCAGGTGACCGACGGTGAGGTCGGTGTTCGACACCGGTATCGGCGTCCGCCGGATGATGCTGTCGAGCACGAGGCGGGTCTCGATCCCGCTCGGTGAGGTGTCGAGACGGAACCGGGTCCGCGTGGGGTCCTCCGGCTCGATGCGGTCGAGGTCCGAGAAGAACGACGCCGCCTGATCACGGACCAGTTCATCACGGCCAACACAGCGGACGATCGCCCGGCTCCCCATCGCGTGGCGCTCGATCTCGAGCACCTGCCAGGTCTGGTCGCGGACGATGACCCGGGAGCCCGGCGCGATGAGGTCGAGTTGTAGGGCGCTGGTCGCCGGTTCCGCCACGGTCATGTTCCTTGTACGTCGGTCGCCACGACGCTACCGACTCGACATCGACTCCGCCGCCTATCGCGCATCGGCCCTTCCTGCGACGGCCGCTCATGCATATTCGTATCCGAGCAGCGACCGAACGGGGTTGTGTCGCCCGTTGTGATCGTCGAGCTCTGGGCCCTTCCACTTGCCACGTCCTAGCGACGAGAACTAGCGGACGCTCCGTCAAGCGTGCAGCCTTGACGACTTGTTGCGGTGTTCGCCCCGGCGGAGCCCGCGTGCCGACTCCCGACGGGCTGCCCTCTTGCCAGACGCCGGCGTGCAGTAGTGGTCTCTGCCAATGAGGGCGTGCACTTCGGTGTGTACGGGCGTTTGCATTCGTCGTTGGAACAGACGGCCGTACCGGCAGTGCGTGAGACGACAAGAGCCAGTTGGACGGCAAGCTCGCCGAAGAGGGGCTCAGCCTGCGTCGTCGGCGTAGGAGTCACGTTCCGTGCCGTGCGGACTGCCTTGCCGGTCAACGACTGCCTGCGCAGCCGGTCCCAGTATCGGTTCCGATGCAAGGTGACGGAGGACAGTGAGCCGGTCGGCCACGGGAAGGCATTTCGAGAGCGCCGAGACAACGTCTAAGACGATCAGGTCAACATCGTCGCCCTGAAGGCTGTCTTGGATCGGTTCTGCCCGCAGATGGCGGTCGTATACGCGGTAGGCGTCTTCGGGACCATGTTTGCGGTTGAAGTGTCGTCGAATCGAGTCCGCACGGACCAGACCGTCGGCCCCATACCTGCGGGCTATCGCCGCAGGGGACTCTCCCCGCATGTAGGCCAACTCGATCTCGCGGCAGTGGTCCGACATGCACACCCTGCACCTCGGCTCCGCGCGTTGGCTCATCCCCGGAAGCCGCCGGGGGCCGAAATCGAGGCACCTTCAGACGGTCCGTGGCTCGTCTTGTCAACCGCGACTTGGCTCCAAGAAAGGTTGGAGAAGTTCCCGGTCCGGTCCTGGCTGCGCACACAGAATCCTTGGGGCGAAGTCGCGCGTGGGCGGCGCCTTCCCGATTGGGCGTTGTACACCTTCGAGCGAGCCCACACGAACCCCGTACGGGCTCGCCGATGCTGGTAGGAGGCCGCTGACATGGAGCAACTGTTGTACTCGGTCTGGGAC
>Ga0209023_10001171_pt1 | contig 36128 bp, 25 predicted proteins | sample LakOneMetagenome_FD_187468 | JGI IMG/M metagenome (GOLD analysis project Ga0209023, IMG submission 187468) | Freshwater and sediment microbial communities from Lake Erie, Canada (SPAdes) (version 2) | ecosystem: Environmental > Aquatic > Freshwater > Lentic | place: Lake Erie, Canada...
GTTGAAAATACGGTTACAATTAATTAAAGATAAAACCCTGCTAAATGAATAAGTTTATTTTACGTTTGGTGTTTTGTGTTGTGAGTTTACTGTTTTGTGCAATTTCATTTGCACAGGATAATTCCGGGGCAGAGGGTATCATGCGCAGCAATGGAAAGATATATGTAGTGGTAGCTGTTTGCCTCACCATACTCGTAGGCCTGTTCTTTTATGTTTTTTCCTTAGACAGGAAGATATCCAGGATGGAGAAAGGAAAAGATTAGTAGTATATAAGGTATAAAGTAAAGTGGTTGGCATGAATCTTTAAACGATCAAACCATTAAACCTTTAAACGATTTCGAAATAACGATTGCTAATATTAAACCAATTTTATGAGTGCGCAACAGCCTTACAGTTTCTTCCATAGCGTGGAAAGAAGTTTTGACAAAGCCGCCAAATTCACAAAGTGGGATTTGGGGATCTTAGAACAGATAAAAGCATGTAACAGTGTTTATCAAATGCGTTTCCCGGTAAAGCGTGACGACGGAAGTATTGAAGTGATAGAAGCCTACCGTGTGCAGCACAGCCAGCACAAAACACCTTGCAAAGGTGGTATCCGTTTCAGTGATGAAGTGAACCAGGATGAAGTGATGGCCCTCGCCAGTTTGATGACGTACAAATGCGCCATCGTAAATGTACCGTTTGGCGGCGGTAAAGGCGGCATCAAAATTAACCCACGTAAATACAGCGAGTACGAACTGGAAAAGATCACCCGTCGTTACACATCAGAATTAGTTAAGAAAAATTTTATAGGCCCGGGCATTGATGTTCCGGCACCAGACTATGGTACCGGTGAAAGAGAAATGTCGTGGATCGTGGATACCTATGGTTCTTTAAAACCAGGAGAGATCGATTCAGCCGGTTGTGTTACCGGAAAGCCCATTACACAAGGTGGTGTTCGTGGCCGTAAAGAAGCTACCGGCCTGGGTGTTTTCTTTGGCATACGTGAAGTGTGTAATATGGAAGACGTGATGAAAAAACTTGGACTCGGCATAGGCGTTGAAGGAAAGACAGTAGTGGTGCAGGGATTGGGTAATGTGGGTTATCACAGCGCCAAATTCTTCCGCGAAGGTGGTGCCAAAGTAATTGCACTGGCCGAATACGAAGGGGCTATCATGAACCCAGCCGGGCTGAATGAAGAAGAAGTATTCCAGCACAGGAAAAAAACAGGAAGCATCCTGAATTTCCCGGGTGCAACCAACCTGGCAAAAAATACGGATGCCCTGGAACTGGAATGTGATATTTTAATTCCTGCAGCATTGGAAAATGTGATCAATGGTGATAATGCACCAAGAGTAAAAGCAAAGATCATCGGTGAAGCAGCCAATGGTCCATGCACCCCGGAAGCAGATGAGATATTTACACAAAAAGGAATTCTTTGCGTACCGGATATGTACCTGAATGCCGGCGGTGTAACGGTGAGTTATTTTGAGTGGCTGAAAAATCTGAGTCACGTTCGTTATGGCCGTATGGAAAAGCGTTTCAATGAGAATATGAATATGCAGATCATCAGCCAGATGGAAACCCTCACCGGTAAAAAGGTGAGCGATGCCGGAAAAAAATCGATCGTTCACGGTGCCGATGAACAGGAACTGGTGCACAGCGGTCTGGAAGAGACCATGATCAGCGCCACCAGGGAGATCATGGATCTTTGGAAAAGCAATCCCGATATTCCGGATATGCGTACCGCAGCGTATGTGAGTGCCATCAACAAAGTGGCTACCAGCTATGCGGAGTTAGGTATTTTCCCTTAACAACTTACACATCAATCCATAAAAATCCCACCTGCTTTATAACAGGTGGGATTTTTTATTTTTGGGGATTAGTAAAACCTATGAGGTTTGCGGTGCTGCAGCCTGCCCGGCAAACCTCATAGGTTTACCTAACAAACCTTATAGGTTTTGTAAAATTTATAATTTTACCACATCCATCTGTTCGGTAACTTTTTGCTGCCTGCTTACCTGGAAAATGGCCGTCTTGCCTGATTTTTTCCCGGTGATCTCAAATTTCAAAACAGCATCACCTAAATCATCGATGTTTAACAGGAACTGTTTTGAGAAATCTTTTTCACCCCGGACATCGGCAGAATAAAGTACAACACCCGTTTGATCGGTTACTGTGATACTGAATACGCTTTCTTCTTTTGTTCCGGAGAAGTTAAGCTGTATCAACGGCTGGTTCTTATAATTGCCTGCATATTTAAGTTCTACAGGCAATGTGTTGATGCCGTAAGCGGTAGCTGTGTCGGCAGCATTTGCCTGAGTGAACAGCATTACCGAAAAAAAAGTGATTGCGATGAAGATTTTGTTAAGTTTCATAAAGTTTAATTTAATGGTTAATAAAAATTTTTACTAACAAACAACCGGATTAAATCATGCAGCAAGAAGGTTAAAAAAGGAGGCGGAGCAATTCCGCAGTACGGGCAACCGGCAGGATGCGATTGCTTTGATGATGTAAAACTAAGTTGTCTTTTCCATGCATGCAAACCAACTTATGACACGGATTGATTCATCCAAAGAAACGGTGAGCGGCTGAAATGCTTGTGAATAAAGCGCTTGGAGAGGTTGACCTTATGACAGCCAACGATGATTTACCTGTCAGAAATTAAACAACGACAGGCTGTTTTTCGTTTTTGTTAACATTCCGGTAATATGGAGCTGTTCATTTTTTTTGGTAACAGAGAAGTTGATCTCTTCAATATTGGATAAACTTTTTGTTACAGCATCCGGCAGGTACCTGAACAGGTTCTTCGGGATCTTTGTAAGTGACAGGCGGAAAAATAGAATGGCCCTGGTATCAGAATCGGCTTTTGGCTCGCCGTAATTAAATGCAGTTATGGATAAACTGCTTTCGGATCTTTTGCGGCAGTAAGATCTTACCAATGGCATGGGCAGAAAAACATCTCCATTTGCCGTGCTTTCTAATTTATTGTTACGCTGCAGGTAATCATACACAGGCGATATGTTTTGCCCGTTGATGAAAAAACTGAAAGAAGGTTCCTGAATGTTGTTCACCACCAGTTTTTCCACTTTGTTGAATTCGTCATCGTATGTGTATGTAATGGCAGAGTCGGTTCTTTCTCTTATATCCTGCAGGTTCAAACTATACGATGTATTGCTTTGAATAAATACAGAATCCACATCCATACTGAGCGATCTTGAAAGGCTGCTCTTATTCAGCAGGTTAAAAACATCCGGGGAAGGTTGTGTACATCCCAGCACACATAATGAGCCCGATGGATAAATGAAATTCTCTTCTTTAAAGCGGTATCGTTTATCCGGGATAAAGGTTCCCCCTATCGTAATTTTTTCTTTATCAAAATTGGCAGTAATGATGCCCGTTTCCTGCAGCAGGTCATTGGCCGCTATATAAACAGCCAGGTGACTTTTTGCATCAATGGCTTTTTCAAGTTCTTTGTGGGAAATGAATTTCTTCTCTGTAAAAAGTTCTTTTGCCACCTGCCTTACCAGGCTGCTGTCTTCAACAGTTGCTTTGCCGGTTAAGACCTTGTCATTAGTTACAAATAAATAAATGCCGGCAGTTTTACTTACAAATTCATTGCTGCTTAGTTTTTCAAACTCGAATTTTTTAAGGCCCGCTTCAAATCCTGCATGGCTGTTTATATCAAGCAACAGGTACCAGGCATTTGCCGGCTGGGCTTTTGAATGAAAGGCAAGAACATAATCGGGAATGTTCACCATATCACGCCAGCTTGTATCGGTAACCTTCTTCGAAAAAAGTTTGCCGATCTTCCACTGGCTGGGTGTTGTAACCAGGTTCCAGAGTAAGGTGTTGGTTATTCTTTTTACATCCAGGGCAACCACGCAGTCTGCACTGGCGGGCACTGCCTTTTCACTCCAGGTTTTATAAAAGAGCTTTAGGTAACCTGCCACCAGGATGATGAGCAGTATACCTAAAGCCCATTTTCTTTTGCTCATTAATAAAGTTTTTTCTCTCTTTCCTGCCTGTCTTGTTCCATGATGGTATTGATGGCATCCATCATGTTAAAAAAGAACTCAAGGCTGTTGCTGTGGTTGCCCCGGATGCCAAGGGTAGTGGTTCCCTGTATCATGCCATCTTTGAGGCGGCTTTCCATTTTCAGGTCGCCCAGGTTTTGAGAAAGATACTCAGTGATCTTCTTATTTACATCGGCACTTACCTGGGTGGCTATTTTATCAACCAGCTTTTTGCTGTTTATGTTCAGGGAGTAATTATTGTTCAGGATCGAATTCCTGGTTTTCTCATCCGTAGCAAAGCCTGTATTGTTTTTTGTCATGTCGATCACTTCTTTTGAGGTAGTGATCACCACTTTGCCGTCCTTCACCATGAAATAAAGGTTGCTGAAAGGATAGTCTCCTTCTTTAAAAGCCAGTTCGTAGTAGCCGTCTTTTTCTTTATAGTTATAGCCATCCTTCTCTGCATATTTCAGCGGAAGGTGTGCCACCTTCTTCATAAAATCCTCTCTCTTTGTTTCGAAAGCAAAGGTAAAACTGGGCGACAGTTCCTTCTTCGTTTTCTTCACTTCCTTCCGGTTGAATTCATCATCGTATTCATAATCGGTATAGTTCACGATCTGCGGCTTCATGTCGTGCATAACAAAAATATAATTACCCGGCAGCAGCTCGCCAATGGCCTTTTCATCAATGATGATCTCCAGCAGGTCGATATACACGTCAATGATGTCGGCATAATCTTTCATGTACGAAGTATTGCTCAGGGACTTCTTCAGGTAAACATAATAGTAGTTGGCCATCGCCTCGCTGTTAATGCTCATGGAGAGATAGCCGATGTTATCCGGGTTCACGTAATTTACCAGGCCGGGGCTTTGTTTGTTGTTCATCACATCTGCGGCCAGTTTTTCCATTTTTGCATTTGCCGAATAGGTTTTTTGCTCCATCCGTAATTTGTCTTTTTCGAAATACATATTCACGGACGATTTGAAATCATCGGTGGTGTCGGTATTATGCGACCGGTCGCTGCTTAAGATATTGTAAACACCTTTGTAAAAATAATTCCAGTACTGTTCCATGATGCTCTCGGTGTTGACCCAGACACTGGCATGCGATGCAGGATCAATAATTTTGGTATACCCTGGATCTTTTTTTATGGAATGAATGCTCTGTGAAAAACTCCGGCTCATTATCTTTTCAGAAGCTACCTGTTGCTGTTTCTTTGCGATCATATCCTGTTGCTGGTCCCACAGTTCCCTTTTCAGGTTATCGATGCTATCCCGTTCCCTGCGTTCCAATTCTTCTTTCGCTTCATCCTTTTCACTTTCCAGGGGCACCACTTCAATGGCCATGCTGCTGTCGGCTTCCACTTTTATACTGTCTGTTTCAACAGGTTCTTCCATTACCGTTACAGCAGAATCAACCATTGCCACTGCGGTATCCGACATTATCATTTTAATTGAATCAGCATCTTTATTATTAAAACTGTAGTAATTCTCCCAATAACTTTTCCGGTTCTGGTAAGTGGCATTTATAATAATGGCGGTGGTTTTATTCCAGCCGATGTAGGAGCCATCGGAAACCGGCAGAAAGCTGAAGCCATTCTTTTTGATGGTCTTCTTTTTTGCCCCGTAGTTTGCTTTCACCAGTTTCAGGAACTGTGCTTCGTTCTTCAGCGGCAGCAGGGTTACAAAATTCATGCAGGTATCTTCAATGGAAATGTATTGGTAGATGTCTTTTTCAAAATTTATCCCGACGTTCTGCAGGGAAGTAAGTGTGTCAATGCGCAGCATCTTGAAAAAATTATCCTTGATAAAAGCATAGCTTTCTAATTTGCTCAACGGCAGGTTCTTGCTGAAGTTCTCTCCGGAATATTTTATCACCATGGTGGCGGTGGAAGGCACCTGGTTCAACAGGTCCTGGGCATTGATTGCAGTGCCCATCAGGCACAAAAAGGTCAGGGACAGGATAATTCTTTTCATTTGATTAGTTTGTCAGGTTAATTTTGTTTTCAATCGATCTTTTTTCATTAATCACATCCAGGGCATTCAGTTTCAGCATCACTGCTTTTTTACTTGGGGCAATTTTGGTTTCTTTATTGCTGGCAGCCGATACGGAGGATTCAAATTTAAACACGGCGGTGTAATTGGCCGTGGCAAATATTTCCCTATCGGCATTGCTCAGTTTTTTATACTCATCCTTGAAAGAATATTTATTCAGCCTTTCAAACACGCCGGCATTGTACTCGTAGATCTTTTCGGGTGCTTTTGATGGGGCGTTTTCTTTGGTGTAGATATTTTTAACTGCATCATTGAGCCGGGCCACGTTTTTGAAGTTACAACTGATGCTAACGATGAAGTTATCAAAGTCAACGGATGTCTTTACGTTGCTGATGCCGGGTGTTTTTGTCACCGTCTTTTCAATTTCCGAAATGCGGTACTTTATATCTTCTTTGGATGGTACGTCATGCCCGTTGATCGTTTTCATCTTCATGATGGAATTAAGCCTTGTCTTGCTCTTGCTGAGGTTGAGTACCAGTTGAAAATCACCGGAGCCATCTGCCTTTAAAAAGAGCTGTTCCACAATTTCAAAGCAGCCCGCCAGGGTGAACAGGCAGGAAAAAAGAAATAAATAAGCTGCAATTCTCATAAGGTTCAAGTTACGGCAAAGCTACATAAATATGTAAAAAGTTAACGGGCACGTGAGATAAACCTATTAGGTCTGCCATGCTGCTATTCTATGCCGCAGACCTTATGGGTCTTTGCTGGGTTCAATCAGGTCCCACAAATTGCCATACAGGTCTTCAAAAACAGCAACGGTGCCATAGGGTTCTGTTACCGGCGGCCGTACGAAATTTATCTTCTTCTCCTGCATAGTATTATAGTCACGCCAGAAATCGTCGGTATATAAAAACAGGAACACCCTGCCACCTGTTTGATTGCCTACCCGGCTTTTTTGTTCCTCACCGGCGGCTTGTGCCAGTAATAAGCAGCATTGTCCTTCGCCGCTTGGTTTTACCATCACCCAGCGTTTGGTTTCACTCAGTTTCGTGTCTTCAATAAGAATGAAGTTGAGTTTTTCGGTATAAAATTTTATGGCTTCGTCGTAATTGTTTACTACTAAAGCAATATGAGCAATTTGCTGGTTCATGGTGTAATCAGAACTTTATTTAAAGTTTGATGATATCATTGATGGCGGCAATGTTAAATCCATTCTTCATGACTTCTGTTGCCTGCCTGCTTTTTTTATTTAACAGCGGGTTGGTATGATTGAAATGAATAAAATAGACCTTCTTTTTTTCAGCAGGTGCCAGGTCTTTAAACAACTTCATGCTTTCAATGATGAAGGGATGGGGGATCTCGGAAATATCCCGGTTATTGATCTCTGCTGCGTCATAAAAAGTGCCGTCAATAAATGCATAATCCACTTTTGCAATGGCTTCAATAATATTCGTCTTCCATTTTTCCCATTTGTCAATGTCGGGGATGAAAAGCGCCGTTTTACCCGGACCGGTTATGCGGTAACCAACTGTTTCAGAAAATTCATCCCGGTGCGGTACGGTAAATGGAGTGATCTTTAAGTTGGGTGTAAGCTGAATTTCCTTTTCATCACTCATTCCTTCGATCAGAATATTTTTATTGGTCAGCAGCTGGCTCCAGGGCCCGTTCTGTTCTAAGAATGTTTTCATCCGGGGCATGGCATATATGGGAATACTACTTGCATTCATGGCTTCTTTACCAAAATACATCAACCCCGTATAATGCCCGATATGTGCATGCGTTAAAAAAATTGCATCGGGCGTTTCTTTTTCGCTTCCGGGAGAAAAGGAATACAGCGTTCTCAGTTGCGCCGGCATATCTGGTGTGGCTTCAAACAAAAATTTCTTATTGTTCTTTGGATCGATCAGTCCCAGTGAAACAACCTTCCTGTTTTTATCGGGATGAAGGAACAGGTTTTTGCAGCAATCTTTTTTACAACCGATCTGCGGCGAGCCGGCATCCTGCACCGTGCCCAGGATGATCAATGATGTTTCGGTTGATGCAGGCGGTAAGATCACTGATTCGCCAGGTCCGCTTGCCTGTTTGCCGGGAACGAGCATTGATAAAAATAAAACAAGATTAAAAAACTTCATTGGTACCTGCAGATGATTCTTATAAAGGAACGAAATATTATTTAAGCCAGGAAACCTGTGTCATATCGTTACATTACTGAAAGTGCTGTTTTGTTGCTGTCTGCGCCATGCGGAACAAGTCCGGCAGAAGCAGAGCTGCGTTGTTGTGAAAACTGTTTTTTCGTATTGTCCCGCATCAGCATTTCCAATTGCGACTCTACATACAAGTAGTACTTCTGGTATCCCAGGATACGGGCTGCAATATAACCGGGTGAAACGGGGGAACTGGTTTTACCGGATGCTTTTCCCTGTGAATTGGTTGTATTATGATGCCGGGTAAAATAAACGCTGTCCCTGTCTGTCTGGCCGCTTATGTAATAATGGTAAAAATCACTGTTACGGGTATAAAATGATTCTGCCCTTTGTAATTCATGTATCCAGTAAGAAACGAGTTTGTCTTTATCATCTGTGGGTTTAAATAGAACGGCCTGGTAAAGCAACATGTAATATTCCATTGCGGAAATAAATAACGGTTTGATATGTTTAAAGAAATTTATTTCGTCTGGTTCATGTTTGAAAACATACGACTCTAAACAGTTCTTTATTTTATTGCGATAAAAGAGAATGATGTTAAAACAGGCCTCCACCTTTACTATTTCATTTTTACAGCATGTCTCCAGCTGTTTTATCTCATCCTGCATTTGTGCATAAAGCTCCAACGAACTAATGATCATAATGGGTTATTTAGTACCTGTGACCGATCCTGGTTATATTGTACATGCTGAAGTGCTGCAACGGTTGCATGCAGGTTGATAAAAACCGGGCAATTAAAAAATCGCTATTGCTTTACAATTTTCTGTTTCCATATATGTCCATCGGCCATTATGGTAAGTATGTAAATGCCGGGCGAATAATGACCGGATAATCTCAGTTCCCATTTGTTACCTGTGCGGGCCAGTTGCTGGCTGTTTATCTTACCACCGTAAGCATTTGTGATCGTAGCTGAGGCAGACAGGTAATTTCCGGGTAAAGACACAAACAACCGGTCAGAAAAAGGATTGGGATAGACGTGGAGGGAAGAGGATAGTTTTTGAACTGCTTTCACCACCGGGGTGTAGGTAATGACCTTTGAAACAGTATCGGCATATTTTATCCTGTAATAATTTATGCCTGTGCGAATGATCGCATCAAAGTAGGAATATTCGGCAGTATTGTTTTGTTCATCTGCCGCGAAGGAATAAAGGTTTTGAAATTGCTGTCCGTCTGAAGAGGTCTCTATATAAAATACACCGATTGATGAAGGATTTTCCATTTTCCAGTAAAGTGCATTGCCATCGGGATGCTGTTCGGCATAAAAGGAAATAAAACGGGTGGGCAGTATAACAATGGTTCCGCAGCTTACACATCCCCTGAACAGGTTGGCCGTTCCCCAATTGGGTTTGCATCCCCAGGGAATACAGGTAGAATCGGTGCGGTGAGTAAGCCCCAGGCACATGTTGATATATGGATTGACCGTAGTAAGTGTATCCCACAGTTGTGAGAATTCAGAAACGTTTACACAGGCAAATTGTTCCGGGGCATAGTAACTGTTCTTTACCTTATTGTAGAGCACGGTCATGATCGTCTGGCTTCCTTTTCCAAGGCATACACTGCGAACAGAAGCCTGTGGGTCGGTAATGAGCCCGTGAAAATATGCCTTCCCTTTGTTTACAAACCAGGAGTTTGCGTTGTTGATAACGAAGTACTGGTTATTCATTTTAAAGACGGAACTAAGCGTGGCATTGATAACAACATTTGGTTTTGCAGCCGTAGCCCAGCCGTTTTCCAGCGAAAGGTTACGCAATATTTCTAATGTTCCGAAATTGTAAACGCTGCAGTTGCCCCGGAATACAAGACCGGCCCCTTCGCCATTGCCGATCACAAAACGGCCGCCGGGCTGTATGAATATTTTGCCCGAGTCCATATAAAATTTATCGATGGTAAGGTTGCCGCATACAACCAGGGTTCCGCCTTTGAGCGTAAGCATGTTGAGTGTAGCAACAGGCCCGTAGTACCATTTGGTAGTGCCGGCATTCAATACTTCGCCATTAATGACCAATGGCTCTGTGTTGGTGCAGGATGCTGTGGGGGCTGTTAAACACTGGCTGTGCAAGCGGGTGAAAGGAGTGCAGGCCAGTAATAAAAAAACGGGCAGGTACATGAAATGGTTTTTCATTCTGTTGATTTTAGGATATAGAATTTATTGGAGTTCTTAATAGCGCAATCAATACCGGCAGTTAGCAAGCAGTTGCACGGTAAACCTATGCACATAAAAAACGAAATGCGAACGAACCTGCAGCAGTTGAAAGAATTGCTGCATTAGTTGTAGAAATCCGGCCACAAACCAAATCCGGAATTCTATTCTCCCAGCCATTTCTTAAAATTAACGATGCGTTCACGGCTTACGATCATTTCTTTTTCTACCGGGGGCGTAAGATTTATTTTAAAGCGATTGCCTGGGTATGCATGAATGACCAGTATGGAATTTATGGAAATGATATAGGACCTGTTGATGCGGAAGAAGAGTTGGGGATCGAGCATGGTCTCTAATTCATCCATCCTGTATTCGATGAGGAATTTCCGGTTGTCGAATGTTTTAAAAAATATGAAACGGTTATCCGAGAAGAAATAAGCAATTTCGTCAACGGCAATGGATAATAATTTCTGCTGGTAAGTTACCAGGAACCTTTTTTTTATTGCCTGTTGCAGAGAGGTTGTTCCAACCGCTTCGCCGGGGTAGCTGCCGCTGCGCCTATTGGAATTAGGTAATGGAAGAATGTCCTTTCCGGTCTGCGGCGGATTCAATAAATATTTTTGGAGGTACTCCAGGTGGCTTATCCGGAAGGCGAGGTATACCAGGTTGTTGCTGCTGGAAGTGATGATCAGTTTTGCTTCGATGTTCCGGTGGGTGGCTCCCAGCAATTGCCTGTTTACCAGTACCAGGTCGGGTAGTGGCGGGGTATTGATCCTTTTCAATAATGTTTCCACATCTTTCACCACCTGCAGCACTTCAATAGTGCTGTCAATGGAGTACAGGGTACGTATCACTTTACGGATCACCTGTTTTTCGGGCTCTACAATTATTACTTTCATGGCTGTTGAAAGGCTTACTTTAACTGCAAGTTTATTTTTTTGGCCGAGCCTTTCAAGCGAAACAGGAATGAACTGGAAAAATCAATGAATGAGCTGTGCACTGAGACAGCGGAACTTCAGCGAAGGCAGGAATTTCGCAGAAAATAAATGAGATATTATCTTGACCGGGATTTAAAACAGCGGTATCAAAGCCGGACTGTTTTCAAGAAACAGCCGGAAATTATGATCGGGCCGGTTGATGACATCATTATGTTCTTTCAGGCTGTGGATGAAAATAACCTGGTTTGTTTTTAGCACGGAGGCATTCACTTCTTTTTCTTCGGGATTGATGAAGCGGATGTTTTTTTCACGAAGTTCCTGCATCATTTTTCCAGACACTTCATCCGTACCGCCTCCTTTATTGGTATACAGATCAATGAACAGGTGCGATGCATCTGCCTGTATCCAGTTCGTGAATTTATCAACCTGGCTGTATAAGCCGTCAAACAGAATGGTTTGCTTTATTTCCACGCCGCCGTCCTGTAAAATATGAGCCATCACCCGGAAAGCGCCACTGTGACCGGCCAGCACTACCTTGCCAACAAGTGTTCTTTTACCAATGATCTTTTCTTTTTTTAATTTGTCCAACACGTCATTCAGCAGGAACTTAAAAATATCTTTCTGCTCCAGTTTGCCGCCATAACTATCCGGTGCATCTTTTGTTGTTTCCGGTAAAACGAGTATAGCATTTCTGTTTGATGCAAGAAATTGTTTTGCCAATTCGAAATAACTGGTAGCACTGTCAATATTATTCCGCCAGCCATGAAACCAGCAGATCACATCTACCTGCTTCTTTGCTTTTAATTGAGGCGGAACGATAATAAGAACACTGCTGTCGGTATAATGTTCTGCAGTTTTATATAGTACATTATCATACATATGACCGTTAGCCCGTCCGGTATCAGGAAAAGATGTGCAGGCTGAAGTAATGCGGAAAATTATTGCTGCCCTTTCCGTTTGTGCGAATGCGGGTATTGATATAACCGGTAAAATAACAAGCAGAAATTTCTTCATACAGCTTTGCGGGATGATGATCAGAATTAAAGAAACGAAAATTTATTTGTATGGTTGTTAATCAGCCTTAACAATTTGTGGCAAGGTATATGTTTAAGGGGTTTGGAAACATGAAAAACCGTAAAAATAAAAATTGTTCTTTCTCTCTTTCGTGTGTTCAATTTTCCTAAGCTACTATTAAAATGAGATATTCCGGCGATGCAGATGTATCCCGGCAATGATCTTACGTCCTTAAGCGAACTGTAAAAAAATGTCAGCAGTCCTGGCAATATTTTTTGAGAGAAATAGATTTCGCTTATTCATTATTCAGTAACAAATAAACCAATCACTATGAAACGTGTAACATTAAAAAGATCATTTGCCCTCCTGGCAATTGTTGCTTTTGCATTCAGTGCATGTAAAAAGGAAGACATTCAAACAACTGTTGATAATGCGGCTGCTGATTCGGCCGCGGGGCGCAGGCCAAGAGGCGGCGGTGGTGGCACGCCAACTTCGCCAACAGGCACCTACTATATCAGCACAACAGGAAATGATGCAACCGGAACCGGTGCTGCAGCCACTCCGTGGAAAACGCTTTCCAAAGCTGTTTCTGCAGTTACGGTTGCAGGAAGTATCATTCACGTTACGGCTGGTACGTATACCGAAACCAGCCAGTGCAGCCTTGCAAAAGGCGTAAGCATTGAAGGCGATGGCAATGCAACGACGATCATTAAAAGTTCAGTATCGGGACAGTGGTCGGCATTCCTTGTTCTTGAATCTCCGCAGGATACGCCGGGTAACCAAAGTATCTCGGGCGTTACCTTAGACGGACAGTATGTAAGTGAGTCAAACAATAAAACCTGGATAGGTGTGTGGGTCACCGGCCGCAGCAATGTACTTATTCATGATACCAAGATCATTAATTTCAGGGACCGCGGTGTGATCTTTGATGGCAATGACGTTACTGATCCGATCACCGATCCCGGGCATTATGCAACCGGTAATAAATTTTATAACAACACAGTTTTAAATACGGCTGCCGGCACGGGAAATTATGGAGGCGGTCAACTGAATATCGGCGGACAGGATGGAATGGAGATCTACGGCAACACCATGATACAGGATCAGCGTGTGGCATTTAAAAACGGATGGCCGCTTAAGTACTGGGATAACGGATGGCTGAAAGGCGTGAAGGTTTATAACAATACGCTTAAAAAAGCTCCTTACCAGGGTAACTATCCCGGAGAGAATGGTGATTGGGATTTTGCTATAGAGTTCTTTAATATCCAGGGATTAGAAATTTACAATAACAATATCCAGGGAAGTATTGATCTTAATTACAATCATAAAGGATCGTATGCTTACTCTGCATGGATTCATAATAACACATTGAATCATGCAACCGCTAATACTAATTTTGAAAGCGGGATCATACTTGAATTCAGAACAGAATCGGCCTTGATCGAGAACAATGTTTTTAACAACGTATCCAGCGGTGTTCAGTTCAACACCCGCACAATGAACAGCAATGGTGGGTATCCAAACCCGGGCGGCGGTACACCTGCCGGTGGATTCAGCCAGCTAAAAGATAATATCATACGTGGTAACCTGTTCTCCAATATTTACCAGGGCAACGGCACTGGTACCGCTGCAGGGGTTACTGTGATCAGTGAAAGCGGCAATGACCCGCAGATACAGAACATGAATATTTATAACAACACATTTGTTGCCAAATCCGGCAAAGCACCATGGATCGGCCTTGACTTTACCTCTGGAGAAAATGGGAGTGCTACTGGTGTTAATATCCGTAACAATATTGTAACCGGTTTCCAGGACGCATGGTTAAAGGGCAGCTCTGCTACCCGCATGACGGGCGTAGTAGTTACACATAATGATGCGTATGGCAACGGCAGTAGTAACCTACCCAGCTGGCCAGGTGGCAACCCCGGTAGTTATACTTATAGTAATCACATAACCGCTAATCCTTTATTTGTATCCACAACAGATTTCCGGTTACAGTCTTCATCGCCTAGTTTAAATACAGGGATCAATGTAGGACTTCCATTTCTTGGTTCGGCACCCGACAGGGGTTATGCTGAACAGTAAGGATTTTATTTTGAGTTGGTATTGACAAAGAGCCTCGAAAGAGGCTCTTTGTTTTATTTAATTAAGAAGACTGAAAAAATAATAATAGTTAAAAAACTTTAATTCCTTAGATCACTTCCGCCATATCCGGTATATCAACCGCTTTGTAAGCGCCGGCATCTAATTTCTTTTTAGTTTCTTCAAATGCCTTCAGCGTTTCATCGATGTCCTTGTCGCTGTGTGCGGCCGTTGGGATGATGCGGTATATGATATCACCTTTTGGTATTACCGGGTAAACCACGATGGAACAGAAGATGTGATAATTCTCCCGCAGGTCCATCACCATCTGTGTGGCTTCGGGCACATCGCCCTTCATATAAATAGGTGTAACAGGCGAGTTGGTATTGCCAATGTCGAAACCTCTTTCTTTTAAACCACTTTGCAGGCGGTTTACATTGTGCCATAATTTTTCCCTGAGTTCGGGCATGGTCTTTACCATTTCCATGCGTTTCAGCATTCCTTCAACGATCAGCAATGGTAAACTCTTTGCAAAGATCTGGGAGCGGGTATTGTAACGGAGATATTTGATCACGCCTTTTGGTCCACTGATGAAAGCGCCAATACTCCCCATACTTTTTACAAAAGTGGAGAAGTAAAGGTCAATATCTTTCTGGCAGCCTTGTGCTTCATCGGCACCGGCACCTGTGGGGCCCATGTAACCAAAGCCGTGTGCATCGTCAATTAAAATACGGAACTCATATTTTTTCTTCAAGGCACATATCTCTTTTAATATTCCCTGTTCGCCGTCCATGCCAAACACACCTTCGGTTATCAATAAGATACCGCCGCCGTTCTTTGCAGCCATTTCAGTTGCCCGTTGCAATTGTTTTTCGCAGTCGGCAATATCGTTGTGTTTAAAAGCGTAGCGGTTGCCCATGTGCAGGCGTACGCCATCTACAATACAGGCATGCGCTTCGGCATCATATACGATCACATCACGGCGGTTCACCAATGCATCAATACAGCTCATGATGCCCTGGTAACCGAAGTTGAGCAGCATGGTATCTTCCCGGCTTACAAAATCACTGATAACTTTTTCCAGTGCTTCATGCATCGACGTGTTGCCACTCATCATTCGTGCACCCATGGGGTTGCCCATGCCGTATTTTGCAGCAGCTTCTGTATCTGCTTTTCTTACTTCGGGGTGGTTTACCAGTCCCAAATAATTATTCAGGCTCCATACGATCATTTCCTTACCACGAAATTTCATCCTGGGTGCCAGTTCACCTTCCAGCTTCGGGAAAGTGAAATAGCCATGAGCCCTGTCCATGTGCTGGCCGATGGGCCCGCCGTCTTTTACTAATTTCTCAAAAACATCCATAACTGAAATTTTGAATTTTTAATGCTAAATAATGAATGATAAACCCAGTGCAGTTAGTGCGGCAAAATTAAGGTTTTGGGTGCAAAACGCATAACATTGGCGTAACATAACACAAGGCTGACATGAGGGCTTAATAATTACCTTTGGCAAAACAGATTAAAATGCAGCGTAAGCTTTTTTTGATTTCTTACTTTTTACTTTTTACTTTATTTACTGCAACGGCCCAGGTGAACAGGCCAAAATTGGTAGTTGGCCTGGTAATAGACCAGATGCGTTGGGATTATTTATACCGCTACAGCGATCTGTATGTTGCCAATGGGTTCAAGCGATTGCTTGCCCAGGGCTTCAGTTGTGAGAATGCAATGATACCTTATGTGCCTACCTACACGGCAGTAGGGCATACCTGTGTATATACCGGAAGCGTTCCGGCTATTGCAGGGATCGTTGGTAATAATTGGTTTGATAAAATCACCGGCAGGGTCGTTTATTGTACGGACGATTCCACCGTTACCACAGTAGGCAGTAATACAGATGCCGGCAAGATGAGCCCGGATAATTTATGGGCCACCACCATAACCGATGAACTGCGGCTGAGCAATAATTTTAAAAGCAAAGTAATTGGTATTGCTTTAAAAGACAGAGGAGCAATATTGCCCGCAGGCCACAGCGCCAATGCGGCTTACTGGTATGATGACAAAGTGGGAAAATGGATAACCAGTTCGTATTACATGAAAAGTCTGCCAGGCTGGGTAGATCAGTTCAATAGCAAAGACCTGCCAGCATCATACATGCGCACAGACTGGAATACCTTGTTGCCCATGTCTAAATACGACCAGAGTACCGGGGATGATAAAGCATATGAAAATAAGATCAAAGGGGAAACTGGTGTGGTATTTCCGCACCGGCTTTCTGATATTGGCGTAAAAGACAGATATGAATCTTTTAAAACAACGCCCTTTGCAAATACGTTTACTTTTGATTTTGCAAAAGCTGCAATTGAGAATGAAAATATGGGTAAAAATACCGTACCCGATTTCCTGGCAGTGAGTATTTCTTCTACCGACTATATTGGCCATTCATTTGGCCCTAACTCAATAGAAATAGAAGATACCTATTTACGGTTAGACAGGGATATTGCGGATTTTCTTAGTTACCTCGATAAAAGGCTGGGCACCGGAAATTACCTTTTCTTTTTAACTGCCGATCACGGGGTGGCGCACATACCGGCTTTTCTCCAGGATCATAATATCCCTGCCGGCACTTTCAATGATAATGCCATTGCCAAAGAGATCAATGAAACGGTTGAAGCAGATTTCGGGATAAAAAAAGTTGTACTGAGTTTACAGAACTACCAGCTTTATCTGGATATGGCTGCCGTTGAGATAGCAGGCAAAGATGCTGCGGTTGTAAAAAGGTCAATTATTGAATTGCTAAAGAAAAAGCCTTATATCATTGCGGCCTTTGCAACCGATGATATCGAAAATACAATGCTTCCACAACCGCAAAAGCAAATGATGGAAAATGGCTATAACCCCAAGCGCAGCGGTGATATACAGTTTACTTTTAAGCCTGCCTATTTTGATGGAGGACCTAAAGGTACCACACATGGATTGTGGAATCCGTATGATTCGCACATACCACTTGTTTGGTTTGGCTGGAATATTAAACCCGGCAAAACAAACCGGGAAACATATATGACAGACATAGCCCCATCCATTGCTGCCATGCTTAAGATACAGATGCCGAGCGGGTGTATTGGGAAAGTGATCGCGGAAGTGGTGAAGTAGCTTAAGAGATCAAACGAGAAAAAGAGGCAGAACATCTCTTTTTTATTCTCCTTTTCTCTACTGAGCTTGTCGAAGTATATACTCTTAGCTTATTGTTTAACAAACCTTGTCTCTGCGATTCGTTCATTGTTGTTGATCAGTACTACCATATAAGTGCCTGCTGCGAAGTTTGAAACATCGGTGCTGATGGTATTTCTTCCGGGAATAACAGAAGCTGTTGCTGCTTTTACTTCTCTTCCTTCCGACGTATAAATTTTATACAAAAGCGAAGCATTTTCAGAAAGGGTTAAAACCATATTCAACTGGCTGATGACCGGGTTGGGATTTATTTTGATCTCTTTAACTATTGAAAAGTTGAATAAGACCGGAACGATGGGAGAGTATTTGAACTGGCCGTCTTTATCAAATTGTTTCAGGCGGTAGAAATTCATTCCTTTTACAGGCGATGCATCAATAAAATCATAATCGGTGGCCGTGCTTAAGAATTTGCTGGAAACGGTTCCGATCTTCTCAAAATTGATGCCATCGGCAGAGCGTTGAATTTCAAAATGACTCACATTGATCTCATTTTCGGTTGTCCAGTTTAATTTGATCACTTCGCCCTGTTGCTGGCCGGTAAACTTTGTAAGCTCCAGCGGAACAACTACCGCAACCCGGTTGATCCAGATCGGCGAGGTCCAGATGATGTCGCCATCTGCCTGGGTGATCTTTGCATAATAATAGTAACTGGTGTTTATGGTTGTGATATGCGCATAACTCAGCGATGTACTGCCAGTATTGGAGGTTAAGAGGGTGGCATTGTTTCCGCTGCCGGGGTTGCCGTAAAATATTTCGATCTTGTTGATGTTGTCGTTGGGATCTCCAGGTGCATCGGGGTCATTTACAATTACCGAGATGGATGAGTTGAGCCCGGTGGTGGTAACAGTACCCATCACTTTTCCGTTGATGGTGAAGTTTACCTGTGCATTCCAGTCATCCGATGCATAAAAGCGAATGGCTTTATACGCAGCCATGATGCTGTCGCGGTTCAATGAAGCGGCCAGCACAACCGTACGGCCTTTATTGGTTCGTCCAAAAGTGGTGTAATGGTTATCGTGGTCAATGGTAGGACCAAGGTGATAGCCCAGTGCAAGCGCCTTTAAAAATTTCGATTCATATAAAGTAGCCGGTAGATCGGTATAATTGGTAGTTGTTGACATGGCATTGCCGCTGCGGATGGCAAGGCCGGTGATCACGCTGTCGGTATTTGCATTATATGCAGCTCCATCAAGCAGGTTTCCGTAATCCCCGCTTTGCGTATGTGCAAGCGTGCAAAAACCGGTTGAGAAAGTTCTTACTATTGGCCAGAAACTGGTGAAGTCACCTTTCGTGCAAAAAATATCATAGTTATTGGTAGGCCCCCATCCGCCGCTGCCGCTTTCCCAACCGATAAGCTGGGGTACGCCATAAACAACCACGTGCCCCCCCTGGCTGATGGTTCCCCATTCCATACCGAACATGGCAACAAAACTTCCGTTGTGATTGGCCGTATCTGCCTGGTAAAGCCCCATGGGATAATGCGCCACGTGCATGCCCGGGTTGTTATTTGAACTGTAGTGATTATGTTCTGCAATGCCTAAATAATCCATGTGGTAACTGGCTTTGGCATAGTTGTAATCGCTGCCGGGATTGTTATAACCGGTGGTCGCACTGTCCTTATTCCCATCCGAATAGGAGGTATGGCTGTGAATATTGCCAAAATAGAAATTGTATTGGCAAAAAACACTGATACTGCTTAGTAATGGTATGATTATAAAGAGACGTCTCATGATAGCGTACAAAGATAATTTTTTTAACTCAAACAGGGTAGTTAACAGGAAGGAATCGTTCAGGAGATTAAAAATCGTAATATCATAAGATATGGACTGCTGTAAGCAAAAAGGAACTGAATTACTCCAGTTCCTCTGTTGGGTTACTAGGATTCGAACCTAGACAAACAGAATCAAAATCTGTTGTGCTACCTTTACACCATAACCCATTGCAAAATCGGCTGCAAAAATAAGGGTTCAGCCCTTTTCAGCCAAAAGGAATTTGAATTGCGATAGTCTTCCGGGTTGAACCAGATCGGCACATAGGAAACATAGGCCGCTATATAGGATTCTGGTTGGTTCAATAAAAAACCGGGCATAAAGTTTATCATCTTTAATACCCGGCCTTTGTTGGGTCACTAGGTTTCGAACCCAGACAGACAGAATCAGAATCTGTAGTGCTACCGTTACACCATGACCCAGTTGTGGGCTGCAAAAATAACTTCAGGAGAAAAATGTACCAAATGAATTTTCAATATTGAACAAGGAATGTTGCACAAGGATCAGAGTGCCTGCTTCGTCATTCAACATTCCTTGTTCATTATTGCTTCTCTTCCCTCGCCTTCAATTCTTTTATCTTATCCAATGCCCCGGCTACCACATCGCACATAATAGTATATAATGCGCCGGGTACCTGGTTGGCATAAATATATTCCAGCGCTTCATTTTCATTGGCGATGGTAAGGGTAGGTACATGCGGGTTCACTTTATCGATGCCTTGTTTCAGCAGGTTGATGATCTCGTCGGCCGTGCGGCCACGTAAATTTTTATCGCAGCGGATGATGATCTGGTCGAAGTATTGGGCAGAGATCTCACCCAGTTCCATGATGTCTTCATCCCTCCGGTCGCCGGTGCCGCTGATGACGCCGATCTTTGTTTTGTAATCGAGTTTGCTTACAAAATCGCAGAGCAGTTTTAATCCATGCGGATTGTGTGCAAAGTCGGCGAGGAACGTGATGTTCTTAAAGTGGAAGAAATTCAAACGGCCGGGCGTTAATGCTTCACCGGGCATAAAGGTTTGCAAACCAAGTTTAATATCATCAATGCTGATGTCACGGTATAAATAGGTGGCAAGTACAGCCGGTAAACAGTTGGCAATATTATGCACGGCCTTTCCTTCGTACGTAAGCGGTATATCTTTTGCCGCCATCACACGGATCTTCCAGTTTCCTTTCATGATGGTTACAAACCCGTTTTCATAAACAGCAGCAAGTCCGCCGGCAACACAATGTTCTTTTATCCTCGGATTATTTTCATCCATGCTGAACAACCCGATGTTGCATCTCAGGTCGGTTTTCATCGCATACACCAGATCGTCTTCTGCATTTAAAATGGCAAAGCCATGCGGAAAAACTGTTTCCGGAACAACCGCTTTTACTTTTGCCATTTGCTCCACGGTATAAATTCCTCCCAGGCCGATATGATCGGCAGCTACATTGGTTACAATGCCTATATCGCAATTCTGAAAAGCAAGCCCGCTTTTTAAAATGCCGCCCCTTGCACATTCAAGCACGGCAAAATCAACCGTTGGATCTTTTAAAACAAAGGTGGATGAGATCGGGCCGGTGCAATCGCCCTTCATCATCAGCTGGTTTTGTATGTACACGCCATCGCTGGTAGTGTACCCAACTTTTTTGCCGGCGCTTTTTGCAATGTGAGCCGTTAATCTTGTGGTGGTTGTTTTTCCATTGGTGCCTGTAACAGCAATGATGGGAATGCGTCCCACACTTCCCTTGGGGAACAGCATATCAATTACCGGTTCTGCTACATTTCTCGCCAATCCTTCGGCGGGTTCAATGTGCATGCGGAAACCAGGTGCTGCATTTACTTCCAGGATAGCGCCGCCATTTTCACTCACCGGCGTACGCAGGTCGGTTGCCATCACATCAATGCCGCAGATATCCAGGCCGATGATCTTTGCAATGCGTTCAAACATGAAGATGTTGGCAGGATGCACTTCGTCGGTAACATCGGTTGATGTTCCACCGGTTGACAGGTTGGCCGTTGGCTTTAATAAAACACGTTCGCCTTTTGCCGGAACTGTTTCCAATGTGATGTTCGCATCGTCCAGCATTTTTTGTGTGAACTGGTCGATGGTTATTTGCGTAAGCACTTTTTCATGGCCATAACCTCGGCGGGGATCTTTGTTGGTCTCATCGATCAGCCACTGGATATTATTCCTGCCATCACCCACCACACTTGCCGGTGTACGCAATGCCGCACAAATAAATTTATTGTTGATGACCAGGCACCGGAAATCATAGCCCGTGATAAAACGTTCTACGATCACATTGCGGCCATATTGTTTGGCCGCATCAAATGCTTTGATGGCCTGCTCCCGGTTGATGATGTTGGTGGTATTCCCTTTTCCATGGTTACCATCAATGGGCTTTAGCACCAGCGGGTAACCAAATTTCTGTATCGCTTCATCAAGGCCCTCTTCGGTTCTTATAACGGTTCCCCTCGGCACCGGAATTTCGGCTGCCTCTAAAAGCAATTTTGTTTCTTCCTTGTTGCATGCAATATCCACCGCAATATTTGAGGTGGTGGATGCAATGGTTGCCCGTATCCTTTTTTGATGAACGCCGTAACCTAATTGCACCAGGCTTTGTTTGTTCAATCGTATGTACGGGATATTTCTTTTTGCCGCCTCATCCACAATGCAACCGGTGGAAGGCCCCAGCCGGGTATCTTCCCGTATCTCCCGCAGCTTTTGAATGTCTTCATTCAGATCATACACGGCATTATCTGTTAATGCCTGTGCAATACGCACCGCCGCTCTTGCGGCATACACACCGGCGTCTTCCTCCATATAAGTGAAGCATACATAGTACACGCCTTCTTGTTCATTGGCGGTTCTTGTTCTTCCAAAGCCCACATCCATACCGGCCAATGTTTGTATCTCCAGCGCAATGTGTTCGATCACATGCCCCATCCAGGTGCCTTCTTCCACTCTTTCAAAAAAGCCACCATGGGTACCTACACTGCAGCGGTGTTCGATCATGGTCGGGAACATCGCTTCCAGTCGCTCCCTGAAACCATCAATGGTATTGGTAGGGCGTTGCTCCATCTCCTCCAGGTCGAGTTTCATCTGTATCAGTTTGGTACGGCGAACGCTCCAGTAGTTTGGTCCTTTAAGCACTTTGATTTCAACAATCTTCATAAATAAAAACAGTTTGTAGTTTGGTGTTTGCCCCTGTCCCCTGAAGGGGAACTTGGAGACTGGTTAATTATAGCTCTTTTTACAGGATCATTAAATCGAAAATGTTTATTATTCGGAAGCCTATAGTCCCCCCTCAGGGGATAGGGGCAAAATGGAAATTAGCACAATCATCTTGCTTTGCAAAAAACAAAATTTGTACATTGTATTCCGATAATTATCAGAATTAAAATCATACACATGAGCAACCGCCGTTCTTTCCTGAATAAAGTAGGCATCCTGTCTGCTTCTGCACTTACTGCAAACCTCATTCAGCCTGCCTGGAGCCGCAACCTGCAGTCGGCATTAAAAAATGCGGCCGCCATACCTCCTTCAGACCTGGCAACCGACGAAGAGTTCTGGCATTATGTGCAGCAGTCCTATACGATTGCACCTAATTTCATCAATTTAAATAACGGGGGTGTATCGCCTGCACCAAAAACGGTGGCCGATGCCATGAAAACCAATTACGATTTCTGCAATGAGGCACCCAGTTATTTTATGTGGCGCATCATCGACCAGGGAAGAGAACCGCTGCGTAAAAATCTTGCCCAACTGGCGGGATGTGATAAGGAAGAAATTGCTTTGCATCGCAATGCTTCTGAAGCATTGGAAACTGTTATTTTCGGACTAGACCTAAATGCTGGAGACGAAGTAGTATTGAGCAAACAGGATTATCCCAATATGATCGGTGCCTGGAAACAGCGGGAGAAAAGGGAAGGGATAAAACTGGTTTGGATAAACCTGGAATTGCCCAGCGAAGATGAGAATTATATGGTTAAGCAATACACCGATGCCTTCACGGCAAAAACAAAAGTGGTGCAGATCACACACATGATAAACTGGATAGGGCAGAAGATGCCGGTGCGTAAAATTGCAGATGCGGCAAAGAAAAAAAATATTGATGTACTGGTGGATGGGGCACATACGTTTGCCCAGTTTGAATTTTTGATTCCCGATTTGAACTGCGATTATTTTGGGACCAGTTTACACAAGTGGCTGGGTGCACCCATCGGTACCGGGCTCTTGTATGTGCGTAAAGAAAAAATAAAGAACATCTGGCCTTTGTTTGGCGCCGGCGAAAAGGAAGAAGATGACATCCGAAAATTTGAGCATTTGGGTACCCGGCCGTTCTTTATTGAAGAAGCAACAGACAAAGCCATTGATTTTTATGATATGATCGGTGCCAAACGAAAAGAAGAAAGATTGCTCTATCTCAAAAATTACTGGATGGGTAAAGTGAAAGACATTCCTAATGTGAAACTGCATACTTCGTTTAAAAAAGAATTCGGTTGTGCCATTGGCCTGGTGAGTGTGGAAGGTAAAAAGCCGGCCGAACTCGACGGTTACCTGTGGAACAATTTCAAGATACATACGGTGGGTATTGAGTGGGAGAACATCAGTGGTGTACGCATCACCCCCAATGTATATACCAGCACAAAAAATTTAGACAGGCTGGTAGAAGGGATTGAGAAATTTGCTAAGAACGTTTGACCCGTTTAATTCGTTCAAGACGTTTCAAACCTTGTGGACACAACGTCTTAAACGATTTAAAACGTCTTAAACGTCTTAAACGTAAGAACATAATTAACATCCCTTGATAAATACTTGCTGTTTGTCAAGCACGAATTCCCTTATTTTTGCGTTAATCATAAAAAGATTAAATGCAATTTGCTAAAGGAAAGCTGATAGCGATTGGAGGTGCAGAAGACAAGGGAACAGACCTGGAGAAAGGAGAGATCCATCGCAACAACCTCAATTTTTTTGAACTGGGTATCCTTCGCCGTATTGTGCAAGAATCCGCTTCCGGCCCGTTGTCAAGAATTGAAGTGATCACCACCGCCAGCACCATCCCCTACGAAGTGGGCGACAATTACCTGAATGCTTTCGGAAAGATCGGCTGCACCGATATTGGTGTGATGCACATCCGCAACCGGGCCGATACCAACAATCCCGATTACCTTGAACGGATAAAAGCCTGCGATGTGGTAATGTTCAGCGGCGGTAACCAACTCCGCCTGAGCAGCACATTTGGCGGTACGGCACTTTTTCAGAACATTATGGAGCGCTACCTGAATGATGGGGGCTTTCTTATTGCCGGTACATCGGCAGGCGCCATGGCCATGAGCAATACCATGATCTATGAAGGCAATGCGGCCAGGGCACATTTAAAAAGTGAAGTAAAAATAACCACGGGCCTCGGATTTATGGATAATGTGATATTCGATTCGCATTTTGAAAAAAGGGGTCGATTTGTACGGTTGGCCCAGGCCGTTGCCAGCAACCCGGCCTGTATCGGCATTGGTTTGGGAGAAGATACTGCCATGCTGGTAACAGGCGGTAATAAGATGGAAGCCATTGGCAGCGGACTGGTGATGATCATCGACGGACATGAGATGCTGCATTCAAATATCGCCGATATACCCGATGGCAATCCCATCAGCATTGAAAATTTAAAAGTGCATTTTTGTGAGCATGGCAATGGCTACCTGTTGAAAGAACGTAAATTTTTAATGGAATCAGGTGATGGCTCGGTGATAAAGAAGCAGGTGAAAGTGGAATAAAGTATTTCAAAAGCAAAACGAATTGTCAGCCTGAGCTCGTCGAAGGCGGTTTAGTATATTCTCACCATTCAGTCATGTTTCGACAAGCTCAACATGACATATTGTTTGCGATTGCTTCTTTCTTTTTACCTTAACGGCATGAACCGTAAAAAATTTATCAGGCAAACATCGCTTGCCTCTGCAGCCATTTTAATGAGTGATCTTTCTTTCGCAAAAACAAACAATGATTTCCCGGTTGTAAGAACGGCAGCGCATTTACGGAAATTTAAAAGTCCGGCTGTTGAAAAACTGATCGATGAAATAAAAAGGAATATTGGCAATAAAGAGATCGCCTGGCTGTTTGAAAATTGTTTCCCCAACACATTAGATACCACGGTTGACTTTGAGCTCATCAACGGCAAGCCCGATACATTCGTGATCACCGGCGATATTGATGCCATGTGGCTGCGGGATTCATCGGCACAGGTTTGGCCTTACCTGCCCTTGATGAAGGAAGATAAAAATCTTCAGGAGCTGATCAAAGGCGTTATCAACCGCCAGGTAAAATGCATTTTAAAAGACCCTTATGCCAATGCATTTTATAAAGACGAAACAAAGATCAGCGAATGGAAAGATGATAAGACCGAAATGAAACCCGGCATTCATGAACGTAAGTGGGAGATAGACAGTTTGTGTTACCCGGTACGGTTGGCTTATGGTTACTGGAAAGAGACAGGGGATGTTTCCATTTTTGATAAAGACTGGCAGGAAGCCATAAGGCTGATCGTAAAAACGTTTAAAGAACAGCAGCGCCTGGAGAATAATGGTCCGTATAAATTTGAACGGACGACGAGTTGGGCTACCGATGGTGTGCCATTGGGTGGGTATGGTTATCCTGCAAAAAAGATCGGATTGATACATTCTATGTTCCGGCCCAGTGATGATGCGACGGTGTATCCGTTTAATATTCCGGGGAATTTGTTTGCAGTGATCTCGCTTTCATATTTAATTAATGAAATGGGGCCGCAACTTGGTTTAAATTCATCTTTGAAAAAAGATTCGCTGGAAATTGCAAATTCTGTTTTAGCTGCAATTAATGAGTATGGTAAAATCCAGAATGAAAAATCGGGTATTATTTATGCATACGAGATCAATGGATTTGGAAGTTATAATTTAATGGATGATGCAAATATTCCTTCATTATTGTCATTGCCATATCTTGCCAATGAAGAAGGTGATGTGAATAAGATTATGCGAAATACCAGGGAATTTGTTCTATCAGAAAACAACCCCTTCTTCTTCAAAGGCAAAGCTGCTGAAGGCATCGGCGGTCCGCATGTGGGCATGGATTATATCTGGCCAATGAGTATTATTATGAGAGGGCTGACAAGTAATGATGATACCGAAATAAAGATGTGCCTGGACATGCTGCAGAAGACCCATGCCGGCACCGGGTTCATGCACGAGTCTTTCCATAAAGACGATGCCACGAAGTTCACCCGCAAGTGGTTTGCCTGGGCCAATACCATTTTTGGAGAATTTATATGGAAAGTTTACAAAGAAAGAAGACATTTGCTGAATTAATTTTTTTTGATGAAGACTTTTTTGTTTACGACGCTGTTTGCACTAATTGCTTTGCTTATGCCATCCAGTTTAAAAAAACGGGTTATTTTTTTTGGAGACTCCATTACCGAAGCCGGTGTGAAGCCAGGTGGGTATATCGTCCGGATGGACTCCATGATCTCAGCCCGGGGGCTTAGCAGCAATTACGAATTGGCAGGATCCGGTGTAAGCGGTAACAAGATTTACGACCTCTACCTCCGGCTGGAAGATGATGTATTAAAAAAAGAACCCGCCATCGTTGTTATTTACATCGGGGTGAATGATGTGTGGCACAAAAAGACCGGTGGCACCGGCACCGATGCGGATAAGTTTGAAAAATTTTATACCGCCATTATTAAAAAACTGGCGGAGAAGAATATAAAAACCATTCTCTGTACGCCGGCCGTGATCGGCGAACGGACAGATTTCAGTAATGAACAGGATGGCGATCTCAATAAGTACAGCAACATCATCCGGGATATTGCAGAAAAAAATAACCTTCCACTGGTTGATCTTCGTAAAGCCTTCCTCGACTATAATCTAAAGAATAATCCGGGTAACAAAGAGGCCGGTATTCTTACTACCGACCGGGTGCACCTGAATGCAAAAGGCAACCAACTGGTGGCCGATGAGATATGGAAAGTGGTGCAATCGCTTTAACATTCACCTGCTGCATTTATATTAAAAAAAGATATATCTTCAGCACCTGCTTGCCCGGACCCCACGTCTTTTACTCACCAACAAACAAAAGCTATGAAGTTCATGAAAAAACAAACGCTTTGGCTGTTATCGGTATTACTCATCACCGCAGCGGCCTGCACATCAAAATCAGACAAGGAAGAAAAACCACCGCTGGTAGCCGTGGAAGATTTCTTCAAAAATTCCGACAAGACCGGCTGGCAGATCTCACCCGATGGTGAGTTCATTTCTTACCGGTCATCGCACAAGGGCCACATGAATGTATTTGTGCGCAAGATCAGCGATACGGTTGGATCACCGGTAACATTTGATTCAGTAAGAAATATTTCGCAGTACCAGTGGAAGGGAAGCCGCATCTTGTATTTACAGGATGTAGGAGGCGATGAGAATTTTCAGTTGTTCTCTGTTTCCATCGATGGAAAGGACCAGAAGGCCTTAACGCCCTTTCCAAAAGTGCGTACCCAGATACTGAATGATCTCCGCTATGTACCCGGTAAGGAAAAAGAAGTGATGATACAAATGAATAAAAGAGACCCCCGTTTCTTTGATCCCTACAGCATCAATATCGAGACCGGCGAAATGAAAGAATTGTATAAGAATGATAAGAATTTCGACAGCTGGTACACCGATCATAACGGCATTATCCGGCTGGCTTCAAAAACAGATGGGGTAAACATCACACTTTTCCACCGGGCAACAGAAGCTGATCCGTTTGATTCCTTATTGACCACCAGTTATAAAGAAGCATTCACACCCAACTTCTTCACGTTTGATAATAAGAACATTTATGTAACCAGCAATATCGGCCGAGATAAAACTGCTGTTGTTGAATACGACCTGGCTGCAAAAAAAGAAGTAAGGGAGATCTATAAGAATGATGAGTACGACGTGGACGGACTCAGTTATTCTCCCAAAAGAAAAGTGCTTGAAGCTGCCTTTTATACTTCCTGGAAAGGGGAACAGCATTTTATCGATAAGGAAGCGGAAGCCGATTATAATAAGATGAAAGAAAAGTTCAAAGGGTATGAAATAAGTATTTATGGAAATAATAATGACGAAGATAAGTTCATCGTATGGACAGGCAATGATAAAATGCCTGCGAAATTTTATTTCTATGATAAGAAGACGGGCGAAACAAAATACCTCGCTACCTCAAGGCCATGGTTGAAGGAAGAAGATATGGCAACCATGAAACCCATTGAATATAAATCAAGAGATGGATTGACCATTCATGGTTACCTCACGTTACCAAAAGGAGTGGATGCAAAGGATCTTCCTGTGATCGTAAATCCGCATGGCGGCCCATGGGCAAGAGATCAGTGGGGATTTAATAATGAAGTGCAGTTCCTGGCCAACCGTGGTTATGCAGTATTGCAAATGAACTTCAGGGGTTCTACGGGTTATGGAAAAGATTTCTGGCTAAAAGGTTCCAGGGAGTGGGGGCGGAAAATGCAGGACGATATAACCGACGGCGTTAACTGGTTAATAAAAGAAGGTATTGCTGATAAAAAAAGAGTTGCCATTTATGGTGGCAGCTACGGAGGTTATGCAACACTTGCGGGCGTAACCTTCACACCCGATGTGTATGCCTGCGCTGTTGATTATGTAGGTGTGTCAAACATGTTCACGTTCATGAATACCATACCCCCTTACTGGGAGCCATTTAAGAAACAGATGTATGAACTGGTTGGTGATCCTGCAAAGGACAGCGCTATGCTGGCGGAAGTTTCCCCTGCATTGCATGTTGGAAATATAAAAGCACCCTTGTTCATTGCACAGGGAGCGAATGATCCAAGAGTGAATAAAGCAGAGAGTGACCAGGTTGTTGATGCACTGAAGAAAAGGGGAGTGGAAGTGGAATACATGGTTAAGAATGACGAAGGCCATGGGTTTGCAAACGAGAACAACCGCATCGATTTTTATAAAGCGATGGAAAAGTTTTTCGACAAGCACCTCAGCGGCAAACCTGCAGAGCCTAAAAAACAATAGGATACATAGTATTTGTAACAATGAAAGAGGTTTAGTAAAATACTAAACCTCTTTTTAATTGCGGAGTATACAGCGTTGTATCATAAATTCTTCAGCGCATCTTCAATAGTTAACTCACTCAAATCATGCATACAATCTTTTCTTACAAAGAACAGGTTATAACATCCCTTATTTACTGCAACCAGTTTATACCCTTTTGTTTCAGCCAGTTTTTTCATTGAAAGGGGAGAAGCCCCTTTGGGAATATCATCCTCGTACAATTCAAACTCATTACTGTATGATGGAATAAAATCGATACTGCCTTTTTCAACCTGCACTTCAGTAACCACTACCCGGGGCTTTATCACAGATATTTTTTCCCAGATAAAATAATCGTTGCCATCGAGGTCAATACTCAGAAGACAAATTTCTTTTCCAGGAATATTTTTTTTCAACAGATCATCAACGTTTCCGGGTGTAACGATTGCGTGTACAAAACCAAACCGGTTAAAATTATCCTTAAAATATTTTCGGTAAATATACCTCCCTCTTTCCAGGATGTTTTTATTGCCATCAATAAAAATACCCGTCCAGGCGTGATGAAACGCAAGGTTGGCGCAATTGCTGTTGATACAGTCGTTACTGCCTATGTCAACAAATAGCTTACTGCCAGAACCGGTCTTTTCAAATATGTTCAGTAGTATTCCGTCTTCATCGGCAGTTGTAAAAATATTTAATTTCTCTTTTGAAAACAAAGCTGACCGGTCAAGTGAAGCAGCAAAATCCCTGTTTTGAGAGATGCCGGGATTGAATATTTTCCGGTAGAATACCCATTTCCACAGATATTTCTTGATGAGGTGTTTCAATAACTTCATGCAGCGTTATGAAAAATGTACAAGATAATAATTCTTCTTTCCTTTTTGTACCAGCAGGTATTTGTTGTGCAATAACTGGGCGCTGCCTACAGACCACTGGGCACCTTCAACTTTTTTACGGTTAATACTTACTCCTCCGCCCTGGATCATTTTTTTTGCTTCGCCCTTACTGGGGAAAATACCTGTTTCAGTAAGCAGGCTCACAACATCGATCCCGGCATTTATTTTTTCTTTTGAAAAATTCACCTGCAGAACTCCTTCCAATCCTTCCAGGGCTTCTTCACTGAGATCTTCGGCCTGGGCGCTTTGATTGGCAAACAAACGCTCCGTTGTTTCAATGGCTTTATTGTATTCATCTATGCCGTGAACGAAAATGGTCACTTCTTTTGCCAATGCTTTTTGTAAAATTCTTTTTGAAGCGTCTTTTTTCTGTTCGGCAATTAATTCATTGATGGCTGGCTGGTCAAGAAAGGTAAAGATCCTGATCCAGGTTTCTGCATCGGCATCATTTGCATTGAGCCAGAACTGGTAAAACTGGTAAGGCGAGGTTTTATTTGCATCCAGCCATATATTACCTTGTTCTGTCTTGCCAAACTTACCGCCATCGGCTTTTTTTATCAGCGGGCAGGTAAATGCAAAAGCTTCGCCGCTGCATTTCCGGCGGATGAGTTCGGTGCCGGTAACAATATTTCCCCATTGGTCGCTGCCGCCCATCTGCAGTTTGCAGTTCTTATTTTGATAGAGCCAGTAAAAATCATATCCCTGTACCAGCTGGTAAGTGAATTCGGTAAAGCTCATCCCGTTCTCTCCTTCCAGTCTTTTCTTCACACTGTCCTTCGCCATCATATAATTTACGGTAATGTGCTTGCCCACATCCCTGATGAAATTCAGGAAAGAAAACTCTTTGAACCAGTCGTAGTTATTGGCCATTTCAGCCGCATTCGGTTTGCTTTTATCAAAGTCTAAGAATTTTTCCAGTTGAGCTTTTACACAGGCCACATTATGATTAAGGATATCTTCGCTCAGCAAATTTCTTTCTTCACTTTTTCCGCTTGGATCGCCTACCATGCCGGTAGCTCCGCCAACGAGGGCGATGGGTTTATGTCCGGCTTTTTGCAAATGAACCAGCAATATGATGGGTACCAGGCTTCCTATGTGCAGGCTGTCGGCTGTAGGGTCAAAGCCAATATAGGCCGTGGTCATTTCCTTGCCTAATTGCTCTTTTGTACCAGGCATAATATCCTGTATCATTCCCCTCCATTGTAGTTCGTCAATTAAAGAATACATGTTCTTCAGAAAATTTTTAAGATCAAACCTTATAAATCCCGGTAACGTATATCGTTCCGGCAAAAATGCTCATAAAAATTGATAAAATGATAACTTCCTTGGAGCAAAGGCCATGTGGATAGATTAACCCAGGCATTGGCCCAACATTTACAAGGTTTTTTTCGTTCTTTAAAGGCATCTTTTTGCCGGGAATGAGCGTCTTGATCCGCAGTGGATCCCGGTTTTCTGGCAGCGAACCGGAATTTAAGAAAGCAGGGCTTAAATATGGTGGAATAGACTTAATTTTATATTAATATATGTACACAATTTACCAAGTATAATTACGTTTTATCAGAATCCACCCCCATAAAAAGCAAAAACTAACCTGATGACATTATGAGAAGCTACCTGATTATATGCCTATTAGCCCTATTGGCTATTTCAATTCCCTGTCATTCACAGTTCAAGAAATATTCAAATGAATTTTTAAATGTTGGTGCCGGAGCACGGGGCCTTGCCATGGGAAGTGCGCAGATCGCATCAACAAAAGATGAAACGGCCGGCTACTGGAATCCAGCGGGATTAACCGGGATAAAAGATCATCCGTCTGTGGGCTTGATGCATGCGGAATATTTCAGCGGCATTGCCAAATACGATTACCTCTCTGTGGGTATCCCGATCCAGGATAACAGGCGGGCATTAGGCATATCGCTGATGCGGTTTGCGGTGGATGAAATTCCGAATACACTGAATCTGATAGAACCTGATGGAAGCATCAACTATGATAATATAAAAACATTCACCGTTGCCGACTGGGCCTTGTTGCTTTCGTTTGCACAGAATATCAGAACCACAGAAACCAGTAACTTAAGCTTTGGGATCAATGCAAAGGTCATCTATCGCAAAATAGGAAGTTTTGCAACCGCATGGGGCTTTGGCTTAGATGCCGGTTTACAGTATCACGGCAAACGCAGCCACTTTGGGATAGTTGCCCGGGACATAACCACCACATTCAATGCCTGGTCTTTTAAATTTACCGACCAGGAGAAAGAAGTACTATACCTCACAAAAAATGAAATACCCGTTAAGTCAACCGAACTTACTGCCCCCCGTGTGATAATTGGCGGAGGTTATGATTTCAGGCTGGGCAATTCCGTTAGCCTGATGGCTGAGCTGAATGCCGATATAACCTTTGATGGAAAAAGAAACACCGTACTCAGCGGAAACACTGTAAGTGTTGATCCGCATATCGGACTGGAAGCAAACATCAAGGATGTGTTTTTTATCAGGGCGGGAATCAGCAATTTTCAAAAGGCCATCAAAGACGGGGATACCACCAACCAGAAAAAAGTGTGGATATACCAGCCGGCTGTTGGTGCCGGGTTTAAGTTGAAGAATGTGATGATCGATTATGCATTTACAAATCTTGCCAACCAGTCGAACCCGTTATATACGCATGTATTTTCCTTAAGGCTGAATATTGCAGGCAAAAAAGAAACTGAATAAAAATTACAAACCTGTATGAAAAAAATTCTATTAACCTTCTTTGTTGTATTGCTGGTAACTGCCGGTTATTCGCAATTAAACAACAGCTGGATCGATTATAATAAGACCTATTATAAATTCAAGCTTTCCAAAGATACCCTTACCCGTATCCCCCAGCCGGTTCTGGCAGCCGCAGGTTTAGCAAGTGTACCTGCACAGAATTTTCAATTATGGCGTAATGGCAAAGAAGTGCGGCTGTACACATCTGTTCCCACGGGCATATTGGGTTCGGGCGATTACCTCGAGTTTTGGGGAGAGATGAATGATGGTAAACCAGACCGTGCCCTGTACCGTAATCCCGACTACCAGCTTTGCGATAAATACAGTCTTGAAACCGATACAGTTTCTTATTTTCTTACTGTAAATCCTGCCGGGGGCAACCTTCGCTATGCAGCAACGGTAAATAATACAGCGGGCAATGTGTTGCCTGCCGATCCTTATTTTATGCGGAGGATAGAAACGCATTACAGGCAGCAGGTAAATAAAGGATATGCGGCCGTGATCGGGGAGTATGTTTATTCTTCTGCGTATGATATCGGGGAAGGCTGGACAAGTAATGATGCTGCACCATGTTGTGCTGTTTCAAAAGACCTGCAGAATATGAACCGCTATGCAGCCGGCCCGGCCAACAGCGTAATTTTTACCATGGCGGCGGCAGGAAATGCACTTTATACAAGAGACCTGGTGGCACGGTTTTATAATACGGTCATTTCACAAACACCGATGCCGTATTTTAATTATCACAAGGATACTATCCGGAACCTGCCTTTATCACTTCTTGCAAGCCCTACCAACCTGCCCGTGACTGTTGGGGGTAATTCAAGTAATGCCAACGACCGCATTGTGGTAAGTTGTTTCAGCGTTACGTACCCGGCCACGTTCAACTTCAACAATGAAAAGAATTTTTATTTTGAATTGAAGAACAGCAATGTGGGCAATTACCTGGTGATAACCAATTTCAACAGCAATGCCGTTGCACCCATCCTGTATGATTATAACAATGGCAGAAGATACCTGGGTGATATCAGCACCCCGGGCCAGGTAAAATTTGCATTGCCTGCTTCAACAGATACGTTAAGAAAGTTTAACCTGATGAGCCAGGATGTTTCCAACATAAACCTGGTGACATCTGTTACGAGTAAAACTTTTACAAATTTTGCAAATACAGCCCTCCAGGGCGATTACCTTATCATAAGCAATCCTGTTTTGTATAACAACGGAACCGGCGTTAATAATGTAGATCTGTACCGGCAATACCGAAGTTCAATACCAGGCGGCAGTTTCAATGCCAAAATATACAGCATTGATGAATTGAACGACCAGTTTGGATTTGGAATAAAAAAACACCCGGCAGCCATTCGTGATTTTATTCAGTATGCAACACAGAATTTCAGTGTAACACCTAAATATGTTTTCATCATAGGCCGGGGATTAAGTTATATCGATTATGCAGCCAACCAAAACAATCCCATTGCAGAGCAGATAGACCTGGTACAGACTTTTGGCTGGCCTGCATCGGATGTTTTATTGTCCTGCCCGCCCGGTAGCAATGTTCCGTTGGTGCCGATCGGCCGTTTGGGTGCCATCAATGGAAACGAGGTTGGCATTTACCTGGACAAAATGAAACAGTATGAGCAGGTTCAGCAATCAACCAGCCAGACCATTGCCGATAAAGGCTGGATGAAAAATATCCTGCACACCATCGGGGGATCTGACAGTACAGAAAATGCAGACTTCCTCATATACATGAACGGATATAAGTCCATTGCAGAGGATACCTTGTTTGGTGCACACGTAGAAACCTTTGCCAAAACATCGGTAGTTACCATCGAGCAGCAACAGAGCCAGCGCATCAGTGAGCTTTTTCACGAAGGGCTGAGCTATGTTAAATATTTTGGTCACTCATCGGCCAATGAACTGGCGATCAACCTTAACTACCCCGAGACTTACCAGAACTACGGAAAATATCCTTTCATGCACGTAAGCGGATGTACCGTGGGTAACTTCTTTACTTATAGTCCCAACCGGGTTAACGGGTATTCCGGTATGTCGCTTTCCGAAAAATATATTTTCCTCGATCACCAGGGAAGCATTGGCTTTTTAGGAAGTACCCACTTTGGTATTGCCCCCTTCCTTAATTACTACAATACAAGTTTGTACAATAATTTCTGTAAGGACATGTATGGTAATACCATCGGTAACCAGATAAAGAGCACATTGCAGTTACTGGGCGGTAATCAAAACAGCCTGGATTTTTACACACGTATTCACCTGGAAGAAGTAAACCTGCATGGCGACCCGGCATTGCGGATAAATGCGCATGCAAAACCAGACTACGTGATAGAAGACCAGTTGGTGAAATTCACGCCTACTATCATTACCGTTGCTGCCAATACTTTCCAGGTGGATGTAAAGTATATGAATATCGGAAGGTCGATCAGGGATTCCATGCGGGTAACAATAAAACAGAAATTACCCAACGACAGCATCCGGGTTTTATACAACAAGCTGGTTCCGGCCACACTGTATATGGATTCTGTAAGTCTTACGGTGCCGATAAACCCGCTGACAGATAAAGGCCTCAATAAACTGATCGTAACATTGGATGTGGACGGACGTATTGATGAACTGTCGGAAATGAATAATACCCTTACCAAAGAGTTTTACATTTTTGAAGATGAGCTGCGGCCCATCTCTCCATATAATTATTCCATCGTTAATCAACAGAACATTACTTATTATGCCAGTACGGCAAACCCGTTAAGCGGGTTGCGTCAATACATAATGGAAATTGATACAACCGAACTGTTCAACTCGGCATACAAGAAAACATACAATGTATCCGGTACGGGTGGTGTAATACAATTCACCCCTTCAAATATCTCGTTCGTCGATAGTATGGTTTATTACTGGAGAACAACCACCGTTCCTACATCGGGCAATATATATATCTGGAATAATTTTTCATTCATCTATTTGCAAAACAGTACGGCCGGTTTCAATCAATCGCATTATTTCCAGTACCAGAAGAACACGTTCAATAACATCAGGCTCGATAATGACCGGG
>Ga0209023_10001172_pt1 | contig 36116 bp, 33 predicted proteins | sample LakOneMetagenome_FD_187468 | JGI IMG/M metagenome (GOLD analysis project Ga0209023, IMG submission 187468) | Freshwater and sediment microbial communities from Lake Erie, Canada (SPAdes) (version 2) | ecosystem: Environmental > Aquatic > Freshwater > Lentic | place: Lake Erie, Canada...
CCTGGCGACGCAATCGCTGGCGACGATGGAAACGCAATGGGGCGGCGACATCGGCACGCGCATGGCGCGGCGGGTGCGCGAATGGGAAGCGCGCCCGGCCGCAGCTCCGGCAGCGCCCGCGGCAGCGGCGACCGCCGCACCGACAGCACCGGTGGTGGGCGACTGATGGCCCTCCCGTTCATCCCCAAGCCGATCGCGGAACTGCCCTGGCGGATGCTGATCCCGGTGATCCTGATCGCCGGCTTCAGCCTGCTCGTCCTCTATTCCGCGGCCGGCGGCGACCTGCGCTACGCCCGGCCGCAGGGGATGCGCTTCGTCATCTTCCTCGGCCTCGCTATCGCCTTGTCGCGGATCAGGCCGGCCTCCCTGAAGCAGATCGCTTTCCCCGCCTATGTCGTGCTGCTCGGCCTGCTGGTGATCGTGGAGGCGCTCGGCTTCGTCGGCGGCGGCGCCCAGCGCTGGGTCGCGCTCGGCCCGCTCAACCTGCAGCCCTCTGAGCTGATGAAGCCGGTCATCGTGCTCGCCTGCGCGCATTTCTATTCGATGCTGCCCGCCCGGGAGACCAGGGGCTGGAGCGCGCTCTGGCCGCCCGCTGTGCTGATCGGCATTCCGGCCGCCCTGGTGCTAGTCCAGCCGGATCTCGGCACCGCCTCGATGATCGCGTTCGGCGGGATCACGATCGTCTTCCTCGCCGGCGTGCCCTTGCGCATCTTCGGCCTCGGCATCGCCGCCGTCGCCGTGGCCGTGCCGGTCGCCTTCAGCTTCCTGCACGATTACCAGCGCCAGCGCGTCCTGATCTTCCTCGATCCGGAATCCGATCCACTGCGGACGGGCTATCACATCACCCAGTCCAAGATCGCGATCGGGTCGGGCGGGATTACCGGGGTCGGGTTCCTCAACGGCACCCAGAGCCATGGCGGCTATCTGCCCGAGCCGCACACCGATTTCGTCTTCGCCACCATGGCCGAGGAATGGGGGCTGATCGGCGGCCTCTTCGTCATCTTCGCCTGGGCCCTGGTGCTGCGCTGGGGGATGCGCGTCGCGATGGATTCGAACGACCGCTTCTCCCGCCTCACCGCCGCCGGCCTGACGACGACGATCTTCTTCTACGTCGCGATCAATCTCGCCATGGTGATGGGCCTCTTCCCGGTCGTCGGCATTCCGTTGCCGCTCTTTTCCTATGGCGGCTCGGCGATGATGACGGTGATGATCTGCCTCGGCCTGCTGATGGCGATCGAGCGGCAGAACCGGCGCGAGCGCCGGCGACATTGAGGCCCCACGCTCCGGGTTGCAATCTGCCGGGGACGCCACTAGATGCGCCCCTTCGCCACGACATGGCATTGGACGCATAGCTCAGTTGGTAGAGCAGCTGACTCTTAATCAGCGGGTCCCAGGTTCGAGCCCTGGTGCGTCCACCATCTTTTCCGCCGTTTTCTGCTTAGCCACGCTTTCTAGCTGCACGCCCAGCAATCACCGGGAAATCACCAGCGTGCTTTTCGCTGGCTGAGGCATTGCCCACCCCCCCGCCTTCGGGTCCTTCCCGGCAAAAGGTTTGGGTCAGAGCGGTGGGGACCCGCATGTTGCTCGAGGCTCCAAAAAATTTCGACTACACGAAACCACAACCGCCGAAACGGGGCCGGGTCCTTCTGCTGCAACCCCGACATCCCAAGCGATGCAAGATCGTGAAGGACGCTTACTTGTGGGGGCGGAAAATCGAGGAGGAGCGGCGCTGGCGAGCCCTGCTTATTCCGCTCGTTCCGCCGGCGCGAGAGCGTCGATGATCCGGCACTCGGCGATCCGGCCGTGACGGCATTGGCCGATGAGGTTGTCCAGTTCGCGTCCCAACGCCTTCAGCTCAACGATCTTGCGGGAAACCTGCGCGAGATGTTCTCTGGCGAGTTCGTCGACGGCCTCGCATGACCGATCGCGATCGTCAGAGAGATCGAGCAAAGCCCGGACTTGGGTCAGCGAAAAGCCCAAGTCTCGCGCCCGGCGGACAAAGGTCAGGCGCCGCAGGTGCTCGCCAGCGTAGGACCGATAATTGGCAGCTGTCCGGCCGGGAGCAGAGACTAGGCCCTCCCGCTCATAAAACCGGATCGTCTCGACGCTCATGCCCGTCGCGGCGGCAATTTCGCCGATCTTCATCGAGATCTTGACCCTGTAGTTGCTACAAGGTGCATATAGGCGGCCGGTCCAGAGATTTCGAGGTAACCGGATGGGCAAGCAATGTTGCGGGGCGGATGCATCCAAGCCAACCGTCGATCCAATCTGGCGGCGGGCCTTGTGGATCGCGCTGATCGTCAATTTCGCCATGTTCGTGGTCGAGATAGCAGCGGGGCTGGCAGGGGATTCGAGGGCGTTGCAGGCGGATGCGCTCGATTTTCTCGGAGACGCCGCCAATTACACGATTAGCCTTGCAGTCGCCGGTATGGTGCTGGCCTGGCGCGCCCGCGCGGCGTTGGTCAAGGGTGCCACGATCGCCCTGTTTGGCTTGTATGTCATGGCCTCCGCCATCTGGGCAGCATTCGGGACCGCGTCGCCGCAGCCAGAGGTTATGGGCGCAGTGGGGTTCCTGGCTCTCGCGGCGAATGCCGGCGTGGCACTGATACTCTACAGGTTCCGCAACGGCGATTCCAACATGCGCTCGGTCTGGATTTGCTCGCGCAACGACGCGATCGGGAATGTCGCGGTGATGCTCGCCGCTTTAGGCGTCTTCGGCACCGGCTCCGCATGGCCCGACCTCTTTGTCGCCGCCATTATGGCAGCCCTCGCGCTGAGCGGCGGCGTCCAGATTATCCGACAGGCGCGCGCCGAACTCGCCGACACCCGGAAGCAGAGAGCGCTTGCCGGATGAACGATAGCCTTGGCGTTCCATTGCCTCCGCCAGTCCTGTTTCTGGTCGCCCTAGCGGCTGGCCTGCTCATCGACGGCAATGTCTGGACGGCGCATCACATGCTCCATGCGTCGCAATGGATCGGCGTCCCGATCGCGCTGGCTGGCCTGGCGCTGATCGCGTCCACACTGGCGCTGTTCTGGCGCTTCCGCACCCGACCCGAGCCGTGGCAGCCTGCGAGCACTCTGATCGAGGCCGGCCCTTACAGGGTATCACGCAATCCGATGTATCTCGGCATGGCGCTGGTCTCTGCCGGCATTGCGGCTTTCTTTGAGAGCATCGCCGCTCTGATACTGATCGCCGCCGTTGTCGCAATCATCGACCGCTGGGTGGTCGCGCGGGAGGAAGCCTATCTCACCCGCCGCTTCGGCAAGGCGTTTGCGGCCTATCGCCGGCGGGTCCGGCGATGGCTTTGAACGCGCCACCTTCCAAAGCTTCGAAAAAAGCTGCTAAGGCGCCGCGCATGCGCCGCTGGCTCTCCATGATTGCGTCCCTGATGCTCGCCGTAATGGTGTGGACGGGCGGCGTGGCGCATGCCGCGGAAGCTCTGAGTTGCGCCGAGGTGAGCGCGACGGAGTCCGGCCATTTCAATGGTGACGAGGACCAGACGCCGTCCGACTCGGGCAAAGCGGTGACCCATCACCATAGCGGCTGTCACGGTCACCATAATCTGGTTCCCGCTGCATTCGAGGCGCAGTCTCGCACGTTCGATTCCTACGCTCCGCCCGGCTTCGATCACGACAGCGCTCTGATCGACCGCCAGCCACCGACGGCGCTCCGCCCTCCAATCGCCTGAAGCCACGATAGCCGTCCGCGCGCCTGATGCGCGGGCTTCTGCGTGTCTTCAGGAGCAATCTCATCATGAAAGTTATGCTTGCTGCGGCATCGGCCGTGGCGTTGGTCTCCGCAACGGGACCTGCGGCGTTCGCACAAGTCGCGACGCCCGCAACGCCTCGCGTCGGCGTGCCGCTTACCAGTCCGCCGCCGGAGCCCTTTGCTCCGGCTCCAACCTCATCGCCGGGACCGGCCGTGGCCATCCCGCGCGACGGGACAATGCCGGCGAACCTCACGCTTCCCCAAGCGCTGGCGGAGGCTGAGGCAAGTTCCCCGGTCATCCAGGCGGCGCTGGCCAGGGCGTCCGCCGCGCAGGCGCGCGTTCGTCAGGCCGGTTTTCGGATCAACCCCGAGCTTAGCGTTGAGGTCGAGAACTTCGCCGGCACCGGGGACTATGCCGGCGCACGCGGGCTTGAGACGACTGTGGCCGTCAACCAGCGCCTCGACATTGGCGGGCGCCGCCGCGCGCGGGTCAGTGTCGCCCGCGCTGAGCTGGCTGCCGAGGAACTGCGGCTCAGCATCGCGCGGGCCGATCTCGGCCAACAGGTGCGCGAACAGTTTGCGAGGGCAATCACCGCGCGAGACAGACTCCGCATCGGCGAGGACAATGCCGCGCGTGCAAGCGAGCTTGCCCGGATTGCCGGCCAGCTTGTCGATGCCGGCCGGGAGCCACCCTTACGGGCGATCCGTGCGCGCTCCGCTGCGGCCCAGGCGCAGGCCGAGCTGGAAGCGGCGCGTGCGGATGAGGCGGCGTCGCGGCGCACGCTCGGCGCCCTCTTCGGATCGACCACGCCACCGGACAGCGTCACCGGGAGCCTGATCGATCTCGAAGGGCGCCCAATTGATCCCGAGCAAAGTCTCGATGTGCGTCTCGCTGATCTTGAGCTGGCCGTCGCGGAAGCGGAGGTCGGCCAGCAAGTCGCTCAGCGCAGGCTAGATCCTGCCGTGGGAGTTGGCGTGCGTCAGTTCCGCGGCTCGGGCGATATGGCTTTGGTGGCTGGCGTCTCCATGCCCATCCCGGTGTTCGACCGGAACCAGGGCAATATCGCCGCTGCGCGGGCCAACGTCACCTCGTTCCAGGCACGTCGCGCCAACACGCTCGCGACAATAACGGTCAGGGCGCGCAATGCGATCGCAGCGGTCGAGGCCGCCCAGGCGCGGGTGCGGGCGCTGGAGGGCGCCGCCGTGCCCGAAGCGTTCGAGGCGCTCCGCCTTGCTCAACTCTCCTACCGCGAAGGCCGCACCGCGCTGATCGAATTGCTCGATGCGCAGAACGCTTACCGCTCCGCCGAATTGGCGCTGATCGACGCCCGCCTCGCCCTTGCTCTTGCGACCGCCGAACTCGGCCGCGTCGCCGCTCAATAGGATCTCATGCACATGGAACTCACCAACGAGACGACCCAGGACCGCCGCAAGGTGATCGCGATCAGCGCGGCCGCTTTGCTCGTCGCCGGCACGGCCGGCATCTTCATCGGCCGCTCGACCTCGGACGGCCCGACTCCAGTCGCCGAAAATAAGGCTGAACCTGCCGAGCCAAGCCAGCAGCGAGAAGGCTTCGTCGAAATGGACCAGGCCCGCATGCAAGCGGCCGGGGTTCGCGTCGAGCAACTATCAGCGGGTTCGCTCTCGTCCGAGATCATCGCGCAGGCGACGGTGACGGCACCACCCGAAGGTCAGGCTTTGCTCACGGCACGCGCCGACGGCGCGGTGGTCCGCATCACGAAGCGCCTGGGCGATCCGGTCTCGGCCGGTGAGACGGTCGCCTTGCTTGAAAGCCGGGACGCCGCGGGCTTCGTGGCGGCTCGGAACGCTGCCGCTGCCCGCGCTAACGCCGCCCGCGCGGTCGCCGCGCGCGAGCAACGTCTCTTCACCGCGCGCATCACCGCCCGGCAGGATCTGGAAGCGGCACAGGCCGCGCGGGCCGAAGCCGAGGCCGAGCTGATGCGGGCCAATGCCGCGATCCGCGCCGCGGGCGTTGCTGGCGGCGGCCGCTATCTCGCCGTGACCAGCCCGATCAGTGGCCGGATCACCGAGGTCGATACCCAACTGGGTGCCTACGTCACGGCCGGCGCCGAATTGTTCAACGTCGCCGATCCGCGCCACATCCAGATCGACGCCGCGGTTCCGGCCGTCGATGCACAGCGAATCCAACCGGGAGACCGGGCCATCATTGAACTTCCAGGCGGCGGGACGGTGGAGGCCGTCGTGCGCTCCTCCACACCCTCGCTGAACCGGGAGAGCCGCACTGCGACGATCGTGCTGCAACCGGCAGGTGTGCCCGCCGGGCTTACCCAGGGCCAGTCGCTGCGCGTTAGAATCACACCGCGCGGGTCCGCCGCCAACCGGATCGTGGTGCCCGAGGAAGCGGTTCAACAGATTAATGGACGCGACGTGGTCTTTGCCCAGACAGAGCGCGGCTTTCAGGCCGTGCCGGTCTCGGTTGGCAGCCGCAGCAGCGGCCGGGTGGAAATCCTGGAAGGGCTGCGACCCGGAGCAGTGATCGTGACCCAGGGCGCTTTCGTCCTGAAGTCGCAGCTCGGCGCGAGCGAGGCAGAGGAATGATCCCGCCTCCCGCCCTGATCTTCAATTCCAAGGCCGCCCTCGCTGGCGGCGCCAGGATCGTCACACCATGATCGACCGTCTTCTCGACGCCGCCGTCCGCTTCCGCTGGGCCGTGGTCGCCGTCACCCTCGTCGTCGCTGCCTTTGGGGTCTTCCAGCTGCTCAGGCTGCCGATCGACGCTGTCCCGGACATCACCAACAAACAGGTGCAGGTGAACGTCGCCGCACCGCAATTCTCGCCGCTCGACATGGAGCGGCTCGTCACCTTCCCGGTCGAGACCTCGCTCGCGGGCATTCCGGGGCTCAGCTACACCCGCTCGATCTCGCGAAACGGCTTCGCCCAGGTGACCGCCGTTTTCGACGAGAGCGTGGACATCTATTTCGCTCGTCAGCAGGTCGCCGAGCGGCTCGCGCAGGCCAGAGAGAGCCTTCCTGCCGGCGCTGAGCCGCAAATGGGGCCGGTCTCTACCGGTCTCGGCGAGGTGCTGATGTGGTCGGTCGACTATGACCCTCGAGCCCCGCGTGTCGCCGGCCGGCCGGGTTTCCAGCCGGACGGCACCTATCTGACACCGGAACGCGAGCGGCTGACCGACGATGTCTCGCGGCTCGCCTATCTGCGCACCATTCAGGATTGGGTGGTTCGGCCCCAGCTCCGCACCGTGACCGGCGTCGCCGGGGTGGATTCTATCGGCGGCTACGAGAAGCAGTTCGTTGTGCAGCCTGACCCGTCACGACTGGCGGCGCTCGGCATCTCCTTTTCCGAACTCTCGCAAGCATTAGAGCGCGCCAATATCTCGGTCGGCGCCAACTTCATCCAGCGTGGCGGCGAAGCCTTCTTGGTCCGCGCCGACGCCCGCATCCGCCATGTAGACGAGATCAGCCGGGCAACAATCGCCACCCGCAACGGTGTCCCGGTGTCGGTCGGTGATGTGGCCACAGTCAGGATCGGTGGCGAGCTGCGCACCGGTGCCGCCTCTACGAACGGCCGCGAGACGGTCATCGGCACCGCGCTGATGCTCGCGGGCGGGAACAGCCGCATCGTCGCCCAAGCCGTGTCGGAGCGGCTGATCGAAGTCTCACGCTCGCTCCCCGCCGGCATCAAAGTGACACCGCTCTACAATCGTTCGGCGCTGGTCGAGGCGACCATCTCGACGGTCGAGAAGAATCTGGTCGAAGGCGCCTTGCTCGTCATCGCCGCCTTGTTCTGGCTGCTCGGCAACATCCGCGCCGCGATCATCGCCGCGCTCGTCATCCCGCTTTCCTTCTTGATGATGGCGATCGGCATGAACCAATATGGGGTGTCCGGGAATCTGATGAGCCTCGGCGCACTCGACTTCGGTCTTATCGTCGATGGCTCGATCATCATCATCGAGAATTGCCTGAGACGGCTGGCAGAACGCCAACATGCGCAGGGCCGCCTGCTGACGCTCGCCGAGCGGCTGCACGAAGTGTTCGTCGCGTCGAAGGAGATGGTGCGACCCACTATCTACGGTCAGGCAATCATCCTGCTCGTCTTCGCGCCTCTGCTCACCTTCACCGGGGTCGAGGGCAAGATGTTCACCCCGATGGCGATCACCGTCATCCTCGCCTTGGTCGGCGCCTTCACGCTGTCGCTGACCTTCGTGCCGGCGATGGTGGCGATCCTGATTCGCGGCAAGGTCGCGGAGAAGGAGGTTGCCGCGATCCGCTGGGTGAAGCGGAAATATGCGCCCTTGCTCGCCCGCGTCATCCGACGGCCCTGGCCGTGGGTCGGTGCCGGTCTAGGCACTTTCGCGCTCGCCGCCTTGTTATTCACGACACTCGGACAGGAGTTCATTCCACAGCTCGATGAGGGCGACCTGTCGGTCCAGGCGATCCGCATACCGTCCACCTCGCTCGATCAGTCGCTCGACATGCAGCGACGGGTCGAGCGGGCAATCTCGTCGCTGCCGGAGGTCGCTTTCATCTACTCGAAGACGGGCACGGCCGAGGTCGCGACCGATCCGATGCCGCAGAACGTCTCCGACGCCTTCGTCATCCTGCGCCCGCGCGATCAATGGCCGACGGACGTGACAAGCAAGGAGCAAATCGTCGATCGGATCGAGGCGCGGATCCGATCGCAGACCGGCAATGCCTATGAGGTCAGTCAGCCGATCGAGATGCGTTTCAACGAGCTGATTGCTGGCGTGCGCGGCGATGTCGCGATCAAGGTGTTTGGCGACAATCTCGAACAACTGGAGCGGGTCGCCGCGCGGGCCGCCGCCGTGATGGGGCGAATCCAGGGAACCGCCGATTTGCGCGTCGAGCAGACGGGTGGCTTCCCCACACTCGACGTGCAGTTCAATCGCGACGCTATCTCCCGCTATGGGCTCACGATCGAGGATGTGACGGACACCGTGGCCGCCGCGCTCGGCGGCAGGGAGTCCGGCCTGATCTTCGAGGGAGATCGGCGGTTCGACATCGTCGTCCGGCTGGACAATGCCACCCGCGACAATCTGGACGCGGTCGGCGCCCTGCCGGTGATGCTGCCCGCGCAGGCGAGCGGCCCGCGCCGGTCGGTGCCCTTGCGCGAACTGGCGAGCTTCCGGGTCTCCGAAGGCGTCAACCAAGTCAGCCGCGAGAACGGCCAGCGCCGCGTGGTCGTCCAGGCCAATGTGCGTGGGCGGGATCTCGGCTCGTTCGTGCGCGAGGCGCAAGAGCGGATCGGCCGCGAGGTGCAGCTGCCGCCGGGCGTCTTCATCCAGTGGGGCGGCCAGTATGAGAACCTTCAGGCGGCCTCGGCTCGACTCTCCATCGTCATTCCGGTGGTGTTCGTGCTGATCTTCGGCATCCTGTTCCTGGCGTTGCGCGGCTTCGCACCAGCCGCCGCAGTCTATTCCGCGGTGCCGCTTGGCCTTGCCGGCGGGGTGTTCGGACTGGCGCTCACCGGCCTGAGCTTTTCCATCTCGGCGGCAGTCGGCCTGATCGTTTTGTCCGGCGTCACCGTGCTCAATGGTCTGGTCGTCATGACCAGCATTGGTGAGCGCTTGGAGCGGCGGATGTCGGTGGAGGACGCGATCTCCGAAGGCATGATGGAGCGCGTCCGCGCGGTTCTGATCACCGGCGTCGTCCCCGCGATCGGCTTCGTGCCGATGGCGATCGCCACCGGCCGTGGCGCGGAGGTGCAGAAGCCGCTCGCCGTGGTGGTCATCGCCGGACTGATCGTCGCGACCCTGCTCACCCTGTTCGTTCTGCCAGCAATCAGCCGCCTGTTGCTGCGGCTGCGCAAGCCCCACGTCCGGGGCGAATATGAGGGCGAGGACGTTTTCGGCCGTGAAGCCCCGGCCGCCTGATGCTGTATATCGACAAGGAAAGGATCTGAATATGGGAGCCGGTCACGATCACAGCCATGGAGCGCACGCCAGCAGCAGGCAGCTGGCGATAGCGCTTGGTCTCACAACGACGTTTCTCGTCGCCGAACTCGTCGGCTCGTTCGTCTTCAACAGTCTGGCCCTGCTGTCCGACGCCGCGCATATGTTCACGGACGCTGCGGCTCTGGCGATCTCGCTCGCCGCGATCAGGATCGGGCAGCGGCCAGCCGACGACGCGCGCACCTTCGGCTACCGAAGGTTCGAGATCCTTGCAGCCGCCTTCAATGCCCTGCTGCTGTTCGCGGTGGCGGGTTATGTCCTCTGGGAAGGCGTCGGCCGGTTCTTCAGACCTGAGCCGGTCGGCTCCACCGGCATGCTGATCGTCGCATCCTTCGGACTAGTAGTGAATATCATCGCGATGCGCCTCCTGGTCGGCGGCAAAGACGCGAGCCTCAACGTCAAAGGCGCCTATCTGGAGGTCTGGGCCGACATGCTCGGCTCACTCGGCGTGATTGTCGGCGCCGCTGCAATCAAGTTGACCGGCTGGCTCTGGGTCGATCCGGTCGTGGGGATCGGCATCGGCCTCTGGGTTCTGCCGCGCACCTGGATCCTGCTCAGAGACACGATGCACATCCTGCTCGAAGGGGTGCCGTCGGGGATGATGCTGGCTGATGTCCGGTCGGAGATTGCAGCAACGCCGGGCGTCGCGGGGGTTCACGACCTGCATCTCTGGTCGCTCTCCAGCGACGACTCCAGTCTGTCAGTGCATGTCGAATTGGCCGATGGCGTCGATGGAGAGGCCATCCGACTGCAAGTCGCGACCAGGCTCAGCGAACGCTTCAAGATCGAACATGCGACCATCCAGACTGAGGTAGACCCGTGCGATGACAACCCGCATTTGCACCCCTAGTCTTGGATTCAATGGTGATCGCTAGTGACGCGGGAGCCTTCACGCGCCAGTTCGAACGCAACCCCAACGCGTTTTAGGGCATGACCCGCCGCCTGATCGAGCGGGGTGGTGAGGAACGAGACGGTCTGCTTCTCGTTTCGAAGATGCACTGCCGCATGTGCGCGTGCGAGGTATCTAGCGATGGCCGAAAAGCAGTCTCAGTCCGAAAAGCTCAGGCAGGCGGGCCGCGACCTAGAATGCGACGAGGACGAAGGCCGTCGGAATGAACGCCTGCGGCAGGCGGCGACTCCCGAAAGCGGAAAGCTGCCGCACACGGGCGGCAATGAAACCGTCGGCTCACAAACGGCGAAGGTGGCCGACACGTCCAGCGATCCGATCGGCCCTAGCCCGAACGTCCAGCCTCCCGTGCCTCGCTCAAAATCTCGATAGCTTCCTTGACGACATAGAGGCCGATAGCCGCGCCGACGATCAAGTCCACATAACGCCAGCCCGTCGCCAGCACGGTCACCCCTGACAGGATGACTGCGATATTGGCGATCACGTCGACTCGGGTGAAAATGACTGTGGCGCGAATATGGACCTCCGGGTCGCGTTGCTTACTCAGGAGCCGCAGCACGTTTGCGTTTACAACCAGCGCCACTGTCGCAACGCCGATCATGATCCAGCCCTCGGGTGCTTCTCCGAAGAGGATGCGTCGAACAATATCGGCAATAACACCAACGCCGAGAGCCAGCAGAAGGAAGCCGCTCAACCCCGCGGCCTTCGCCTTGAATATCGGTTCTCGGTTTACCGCCAGCAACGCCAGCGAATAGGCCGTCGCATCGGCGAGCATGTCCAGACCATCGGCAATCAGGCCCGAGGAGTGAGCGATCACTCCTGCCGTTACCCCCGCGACGAACATGATCGCGTTGAGGGTGAGCGCGATCTTCAGGACACGGCGTTGTTCAGCCGTTTCCGCAGAGGTAGGTTCGCATCCGCATTCCGCCATGCCTCCTGCGCCTATCATCCGAGACGTGTTTGCAATAGATACAATCGCCTAACCTTTGATAGCGAGGAAGAGGAAACCATAGCGCTTACCCGTCGCCATTGCATTCCACGCGCTCGATGCGGTCGGCGTCAAAATCATAGGTGAGCGTGACGATGTCGCAGCCGCCATCCAGGACCAGCGGCAGCTCGTTCTGGTGCACCCAATGGCGCTCCGGCCTCTCGCCGCGGACGTAGGTGCCCAGCACCTTCCTCACGCCATCGTCTCGGCTCTCCCAGGCATAATAGCGGCCATAGAGCGACATTGACGAGGCACCGGGCGGCATGGTGATGGTCGCTTCGATGCGATCCATGATCGCAGCCGGCTCGGCCGGCCTCTGAGCGGCGCCCAGCGTGGCGGCCCACAGGAGAAGAAGCGGGCTCATCATTCTGACAGCCTACACCATCCTTGGCTCAGGGGACATCGGCGCATGCCGATGCTACTCCCCCGACAGGCTCTCGAGGATCGGACAGTCAGGACGAGAATCCCCTGCGCAGCGCTCGATCAAACTCGACAAGGTGCGCTCCATCGATTTCAATTCGGCGATTTTGGATCGGACGGTTGCGATGTGTGCCGCGGCAGTTTCGCGAACCTCGGCGCTCGCGCGACCTGTATCCCGATAGAGCCCCAGCAGATGCCGGCATTCCTCGACGCTGAACCCGAGCCCCCGCGCCCTTGCAATGAAGCGCAGCTCGTGCACGTCCTTGTCGCCATAGTCGCGGAAACCGTTGGCGCGGCGGGCCGGCTGGAGCAGGCCGATGTCCTCGTAATAGCGGATCGTCTTCGGCGGCAATCCGGACCTCTGCGCCGCCTCCCCGATGTTCATCGTTCTACCTCCAACTTGAGCGCCCGGAGCCGGAGCGCATTGGTGATCACCGAGACCGATGACAGGCTCATGGCCAAGGCGGCGATCATCGGGCTCAACAACAGCCCCATGACCGGGTACAACACGCCCGCAGCAATCGGCACGCCGAGCGCGTTGTAGCCAAAGGCGAACCAGAGATTCTGGCGGATGTTGGCGGTCACCGCACGCGACAGACGGCGCGCGCGGACCAAGCCGAGCAAATCGCCTTTGACCAGGGTGACGCCCGCGCTTTCGACAGCCACGTCCGCGCCGGTGCCCATAGCGATGCCGATGTCGGCCCGGGCCAAAGCGGGCGCGTCATTGACGCCGTCGCCAGCCATCGCGACGACCCGGCCTTCGCGCTTCAGGCGCTCGATGGCCGCATCCTTATCCTCTGGCAGCACGTCGGCGATGACCTCATCGATGCCGAGCTTCTTGGCCACGGCCTCGGCCGTGCGGCGGTTGTCGCCGGTCAGCATGATCACGCGCAGCCCTTCGGCGTGCAGAAGCTCGACCGCCCGTGCGGTGGTCGCCTTGATCGGATCGGCGACGGCGACGAGCCCCGCGAACGAGCCGTCAATGGCCACGAACATGACGGTGGCGCCTTCATCGCGGTAGCGTCCGGCCGCCTCCGACATGCCTTTCTCGGCGGCGCCTTCTTCCTGCATCATGGCGGCGTTGCCGATGGCCACGCGCTTGCCGTTCACCTTGCCCACGACGCCCTTGCCCGACAGGCTCGCAAAATCCTCGGCGCTGTGGAGCGTCAGGCCGCGCGCCTCCGCGCCCGCGACGATCGCGTGGGCGAGCGGATGGGCGCTCGATCCCTCCAGCGAAGCGGCGGCGGCGAGAACCTCGTTCTCGTCAAACCCGCTCGCCGCCTGCACGGCGACGAGGGCGGGCTTGCCCTCGGTGAGCGTGCCGGTCTTGTCGACCACGATCGTGTCGACCGCGGCGAAACGCTCCAGCGCTTCCGCATTCTTGATCAGCACGCCGGCCTGGGCGCCTTTACCGACACCGACCATGATCGACATCGGCGTTGCGAGCCCGAGCGCGCAGGGACACGCGATGATCAGGACGGAAACAGCTGCGACCAAGGCGAACGGAAGGCTCGGCGCGGGTGCCGCGAAGGACCAGACGACGAAGGCGAGCGCCGCGACCGCGATCACGGCCGGCACGAACCAGGCAGACACCTGATCGACTTTCTTCTGAATCGGCGCCTGACTGCGCTGGGCCTCGGCGACCATCTGCACAATCCGGGCGAGCATCGTTTCCGAACCGACCCGCTCGGCGGTCATGACGAAGGCGCCATCCCCGTTGATCGATCCGCCGGTGACCTCGTCGCCTGGTTCCTTGGTCACCGGAAGCGGCTCTCCGGTCAGCATGGACTCGTCGATGGCCGAACCGCCTTCGACGATCGTGCCGTCGACCGGAACGGCTTCGCCCGGCTTCACCCGCAGGTGATCGCCGACGCGGACAAGATCGAGCGGAATGGTCCGTTCCTTTCCGTCTTCGACCAGGTGGGCGGTTTTCGGCGCGAGATCGAGCAACGCCCGGATCGCCGAGCCGGTGCGTTCGCGGGCGCGCAGCTCAAGCACCTGCCCGAGGAGGACGAGCGTGACGATCACCGCCGCCGCTTCGAAATAGAGGCCGATGCCGCCATGCATGGTGCGGGACGAGGCCGGGAAGATCTGCGGTGCCACGGCGCCGACGACGGAATAAGCCCAGGCAACGCCCGTCCCGAGCGCGATCAGCGTGAACATGTTGAAGCGCAAGCGCAGCACGCTTTGCCAGCCGCGGACGAAGAACGGCCAGCCGCCCCACAGCACCACCGGCGTGGCAATGGCGAGTTCCGTCCAATCGAGCGTGCGCGCGCCGAACACTTCGACCGCCATCGGCCAGAAATGACGCAGCATGACGAGGATCGCGAGCGGCGCTGTCAGGATTGCGGAGACGACAAGGCGCCGCCTCATGTCCAGATATTCCTCGGAAGGACCTTCGAGGACGACCGCGCCTTTGGGCTCCAGCGCCATGCCACAGATCGGGCAGGTGCCCGGACCGATCTGCTCGATCTGCGGATGCATCGGGCAAGTGTAGATCACGTCCTCGCCGGCCGAGATTGCCGCCGCGGTCGGCCGGGGCGCGCTCCCGTGGTCATGGCCATGTCCGTGCTGGCAGCTATGCTTCGATTCCATGTCGACACCTGTTGATTCGCGACTGATGCGTGCCGCATTGCCAGTTCCAGTTACTGGAAGGTCAAGGGCAATCTTCGCGCTCGGCCACGCGACCCTGGATCTCCGTCGATCATGATCGACTTGAAACGCTCGACAATGCGGCCGCTACCAATTTAGAGCGCGTGCATGCGAGACGGACTTAAGACTACGGGTGCGGTCGCACTTGTGACCGGCGGCATCGTATCCGCTTTCGCTCTGGCCGCTTGCTGCGCCATTCCCATCCTGCTCGCGGGCATCGGTATCAGCGCAGACTGGCTGGCCCCTGTCGTCATGGCGTCCCAGCCGCACGCGACCCTTCTGACGATCGTCTCGCTCGTCGCGCTGGCCGGCAGCGTGATAACCGTCTGGTGGGCGCCAAAGCACTGCCGTCCCGGCGCGGTTTGCGCGCGGCCGGGCTTTCGCTGGACCCTAACGGGCGCTGCGGTGGTCGGCGCGATCCTCCTGATCCTGTCAAAAGTCTATGCTTGAGCTTCGCAGCACGATTGCCTGCCCTGAATGCGGGGAGCGCAGCACGGAAACGATGCCGACCAACGCCTGTCAGTATTTCTATGACTGCCGCCATTGCGGCTCGGTCCTCAAGCCGCTGGCGGGCGATTGCTGCGTGTTTTGCAGTTATGGAGACGTGAAGTGTCCGCCGATCCAGGAGGGTCAGGGCTGCTGTTGATCCTGCGGCTGCACCGACGCGCCGGCGCTAATCCACATGACCAAGTGCCCTTTGTGGCCCCGGTGCGAATAGGCTAATCGCGGCGGCATGGGTGCCGGTCTGTACGAGCCGATCAATGTCTACAAGCCGCTCGCGCCGGACATCGGCATCGTGGACGGGCCGTTCGAGTATTTCACGGTCGTCGGAATCCGGATGCCGATGCCGTTTACCACAAGGATGACGGTAATTCGCCTCGGCAATGGCGATCTATTCCTTCACTCGCCTATCGCCTTCGAGGACCGCCTGGCTGATCAGCTTCAAGGCATGGGGACCATCCGCCATCTCATATCGCCCAACCAATGGCATTATGCGCATATCGGCGAGTGGCAGAAGGCATTCCCGGACAGCGTCGCATGGGCTTCGCCGGGCGTGCGCCGCAGGGCTCGCGCACGCCATAACAACGTTCATTTCACGCGGGAGCTTGGCGGGGAAGCGCCGGACGAATGGCGCGACGAGATCGGTCAGGCTCTCATCCCCGGAGGCATTTTCAAGGAGTTCGTGTTCTTCCACAAGGCCTCCCGAACGCTCATCCTGACCGACACGATCATGAATATGGACCTGGACAAGCTCGATCAGCCCTGGCGGACGGCCACGAAGCTGAGCGGTATGTATCATCCGCACGGGAGCATCTTCTTCGGCATGCGGTTGCCGCTGCTGTTGCAGAGGAAGAAGCGACGAGCCTCGTTCCGGAAAATCCGATCATGGCGGCCGGATCGGATCGTGCTCAGCCATGGGCGCTGCTTTGAGGGCAATACCGATGAGGTACTTTATCGTCTGTTCGGCACGTAGACATCCGACGGGGTTGGAAGCCTTCCGGGAGTGAGTGCCTCCTTGATCCCACCCAGCATCCAACCTAGTCTGCGCGCCGTGACAAGGTTCCTATTGGCCATCCTCCTCGCCATTTCGATGGCGGCCACGTCCGGACCGGCTTTCGCCGCACCGGCGGCCGACTGCCCGATGGGCGGAGGAATGGTCGATCACAGCAAGATGGGCTGCTGTCCGCCCATCTGTGCGGTGACCTGCCTGCCAGCGGTGCTGGACGACGCCGCAGTCGACGTTCCCACCGTCGAGCCGTCCTCAATTCCAGCGACGGCGCTCGCTCCGGTCGCCCTGCCCTCCGTCACGCCAGCCGCCACCGATCCCCCTCCCCGAATCACCCTCAGCTGAGGCCGCTGCGCCTGCCGGCGCCAGCTCGCTCGTGCGTGCGCAATCGGCCTGATCAAGACACTCTCCGTCGTCGCGCGAGCGGCGGCGAAATCTCGGTCGAGTCTCGCGCTCACGCGAGGTCCGAGCCCATTGCTGAGGTGATAAGACATGAAGCCACTCTCGATCGCCGGCGCGCTCGCGCTGCCCTTTTTCCTCGCCGCGTGCGGCGGAACCGGAACGCCTGCCCAGAACGGCCAAGCCGCGGGCGCTTCCGCTCCGGCTGGCAACGCCACCAATGCCGCCCAGACGGTCTATTCCGCCTCGGGCAGTGTCACCGCGATTACAAGCGACCGGGTGACGATCTCGCACGGCCCGGTGGAGGGTTTGGGTTGGCCGGCCATGACCATGACATTCCGGGCTGGCGAGCCGGCCATGCTGCAAGGCATCAGCGTCGGCGATCGGGTTACGTTCCAGTTTCGGCAGAACGGGACGGATTACCCGCTGACCGCGATCAACAAGACGCCATAAGGCCATGGCACATCCTCTTCACCGCGCGATCGCAGCTCTGGCTGCGATCGCCATGGTCCTGCCGTCGCCGGCGCTCGCGCAGGAGACGCTGACGCTGGAAGATGCACTGCGAATGTCCCTTGAGCGACAGCCGGCGCTGGAGGCCTGGTCACGCACCGCGCAAGCCTCGACCGAGGCCGCTGCGGCGGCGCGCCAGCTTCCCGACCCGCGCCTGACAGTCGGCGTGCTGAACCTGCCCATCACAGGCGATCCGCTCAGCTTCACCAGCGACGACATGACGATGCGGATCATCGGCATCGGCCGCGAGCAGGTCCGGCGGTCCCGGCGCGATGCGGCGTCCGCCCGCCTTTTGGCCGAGGGCGACGTTTCCCTTGCCGAGCAGCAGCTGCTTGCCCGCCGGATCCAGCGCGAGGTGCTGCTGGGCTGGATCTCCGTGCAGGAGGCATCGGAAAAGCAGGCGGTTCTGCGAAACCTGATCGAACGGCTCGAAGCGCGGATGGACGCGATGGAGGATCACGTTTCGACCGGCCGGGCGACCCCCGCCGATGTCGTCGCGGTTAGGGCGGAGATCGCGGCGGCGCGCGGCGCCCTCGCCGCGGCTGAAAGCGATGAACAGGTCGGCCGCGCAGCCCTGGCCCGGTGGATCGGCGATGCCGCCGACCGGAGGCTGGTCGGCGGGTTTCCAATTTGCCCTCCGCCGGCAAGGGAACAGGCCCTGCCCGCCATTGGCAACCACCCCATGCTGGAGGTCGCGCAACGACAGAATATCGTTGCTGAGCGTGGGATTGCCGTCGCGACCGCCGACCGCCAGCCCAATTGGAGCTGGTCCGTCATGTATGGCCAGCGTGTCGGCAACAGGTCGGACATGGTCGGCGTGGAACTCTCGATCGACCTTCCCTTCAATCGGTCGCGCCTCCAGGACCGGCGGGTTGCCCAGGCCAGCGAATTGGCCGCCGCCGCCCGAGACAGGGTCGAGGATACGCGCCGGGAGCTGCTTGCCGGGCTGGACCGGGCATTGGCCCAGTGGACTGGCGCCCAGGCGCGGCTCAACGCCACGACACAGGAAATCTTGCCCGCTTTGCGCGCAGCAGAGCAGGCGCTGGAGGCGCGTTACGCGGGAGGCGGCGGCGACCTCGATAGCATCCTTATGGCGCGGGAACGAACCACGCGGACCTCACTGGAGGAGGTCGAGCAGCGGGCCGGGGTGGCGAGAGTGAGCGCCGATCTCCTGTTCTACATCGGGGAGTGCGCGGGATGAGTGAGGCTGAAACAGTGATCGTGACAGGCCAAGCGGGGCGGCGAAAAGCACTGGCGTTTGGCGCGGTCCTGGCCGTGGCGCTCGCATCGGCCGCGGGCGGCTATTTCTTCGCCGGTGGGAACCGCGCGGCGCCTTCCAGTGACGGCTCCAATCACCGGATTCTCTACTGGTATGACCCGATGATTCCTCAGGAGCGCTATCCCGGCCCCGGCAAGTCGTCCATGAACATGGACCTCATTCCAAAATATGCGGACGAAGCGGAACAGGGAGGCGTTCGGGTCTCGCCCGCAATGACGCAGAATCTGGGCGTCCGGCTGGCCACCGCCGAGATGCGGGACATGGCTCCGAGCCTGCGCGTCGTTGGGCACGTCGAGTTCGATGAGCGCCTGATCGCCGAGGTGCAGACCCGCACGCCGGGTTTCGTGGAGAGCCTGAATGTTCGCGCCGTCGGCGAACCGATCGTGCAGGGCCGCCAGATCGCGAGCGTCTATTCGCCCGACCTGTTGACGGCACAGCACGAATATAGGGCCGTGCTCTCCATGCCGCGTGGGATCAGCTCGCCCGGCCTCCGACAAGCCGCGCGCAGCCGGTTGAGCCTGCTTGGGCTGCCACCCGCCGCGATAAGCCGACTTGAACGGGGCGGCACGCCGCAGCGCACCTATCCTGTGTTTGCACGCGCGTCAGGAATCGTGACGCAGATCGGCGCCCGCCCCGGCGCGCAAGTCGCACCCGGCCAGTCGATCGTCACCATCGCGGGTCTCTCCCGCGTGCTGGTGGTCGCCGAGGTGCCGGAGGCATTGCTGGGCCAGGTGCGCGTCGGCCTGCCCGTCGAGATCAGCTTTCCGGCCTATGGCGCGGAGATCGTGCGGGCGCGGGTCGATTACATCTATCCGCGGCTCAATGCCGAGGCGCGGACGGCGCGGGTGCGCATCACGCTCGCCAATCCGGGCGGCCGGTTCCGCGAAGGCATGTTCGCCAACGTCACCATATCGGGGACTGGCGGCATGGCGCTGGTGGTGCCGAGCGAAGCGGTGATCGACACTGGCCGGCGCAAAGTCGTGATCGTCCGCCGCAACGGCGCGTTCGTGCCGGTTAACGTCCAGACCGGCCGCGAGCTCGGTGAGTGGACGCAAATCCTGTCCGGTGTCCAGGCGGGCGATCAGGTCGTTGCCTCCGGTCAGTTCCTGATCGACTCCGAGGCGTCGCTTTCCGGGTTTGTTGACCGGATGGCGCAGCCCGATCCGGGCGCGCCGGCCCGATGATCGAACGCATCATCCGCTGGTCGGCGGCGAACCGCTTCCTCGTCCTGCTGGGCGCGGTCTTCCTAGCGGCGAGCGGAATCTATGCGGTGACGCGGACGCCGCTCGACGCCATTCCCGATCTTTCGGATGTCCAGGTGATCATCCGCACCTCATATCCCGGCCAGTCGCCGGACATTGTCGAGAGCCAGGTCACCTATCCGCTCGCGACGACGATGCGAGCGGCGCCACAGGTGAAAGCGGTGCGATCGGTCTCCTTGTTCGGCGACAGTTACGTCACCGTGCTGTTCGAGGACGGAACCGACCTCTACTGGGCCCGCTCGCGCACGCTGGAATATCTGAGCCAGGCGTCGGGCCGATTGCCGCAAGGGGTGACGCCAACGCTCGGGCCGGACGCGACCGGCGTCGGCTGGGCCTATCAATATGCCTTGGTCGACCGCACCGGCCGGCATGATCTCGGGCAGCTCCGCGCCTTTCAGGACTGGTTTCTGCGATTTCAGCTCAAGGAAATCGATGGCGTCGCGGAGGTGGCGAGCATCGGCGGCATGGTCCGCTCCTATCAGGTGCAGCTCGATCCGCAGCGGCTGCAGCTCTACCGCGTCTCGGTCCCGCAGGTGATCGAAGCGATCCGCAATGCCAATCAATCGGCGGGCGGCTCGGCGATAGAGCGCGGCGGCGCCGAATATATGATCCGCGTCGGCGGCTATCTCCAGACTCTGGAAGAGTTTCGCAGCATCCCCCTTTCCGTCAGCGGCGGCGGGACTCCGGTGACCGTGGGCGACGTGGCGCGGGTGCAGATGGCACCCGATTTCCGGCGCGGGATCGCCGAGTTGAATGGCCAGGGCGAGGTGGTCGGCGGCGTAATCGTCGTCCGACAGGGGGCGGACACGCTGTCGGTGATCAATGCCGTCAAGGCGCGGCTTGCGGAACTGCGCGCCAGCCTGCCGGCCGGTGTCGAAGTGGTGCCGGTCTATGATCGGTCCAACCTGATCGAGCGGGCCGTCTCGAACCTCTGGGAAAAGCTGGGCGAAGAGTTTCTGGTCGTTGCGCTGGTCGTCGCGCTGTTCCTCCTTCACGTCCGCTCGTCGCTGGTGGCGATCATCACCCTGCCGCTGGGCGTGCTGGCCGCCTTCATCGTCATGCGCCTCCAGGGCGTGAACGCGAACATCATGTCGCTGGGCGGCATCGCGATCGCGATCGGCGCGATGGTCGATGCGGCGATCGTCATGGTCGAGAATGCGCACAAGAAGCTGGAGCATGCCGCGGACGAAGAGGGCGAGTTGTCGAGCCAGCGGCGGCGGCAGCTCATCACCGAAGCGGCCGTGGAGGTAGGGCCGGCTTTGTTCTTCTCCCTGCTCATCATCACCTTGTCGTTCCTGCCCATCTTCACCCTCGAGGCACAGGAGGGCCGACTGTTCCGGCCGCTCGCCCTGACCAAGACCTATGCCATGGCCGCCGCGGCGGGGCTGTCGGTGACGATCGTGCCGGTGCTGATGGTGATGTTCATCAAGGGCCGGATTAGGCGGGAGCGAGAAAACCCGGTCAACCGGGCTTTGATCGGCGCCTACCGGCCGACCCTGCAATGGGTCCTCAGAAAGCCCAAACTCACTCTCGCAATTGCTGCCGTGGCCATGGTCATCACGATCATCCCGATGACCCGGCTGGGCGCTGAGTTCATGCCGCCGATGGACGAAGGCGACATCCTCTACATGCCGACCGCGCTTCCCGGCCTGTCACCGGCCGACGCGTCGCGCCTACTCCAGGTCAGCGACCGCCTCATCAGGACCGTGCCGGAAGTCCAGAGTGTATTTGGCAAAGCCGGCCGGGCCGATACGGCAACGGACCCCGCGCCGCTGGAGATGTTCGAAACCACCATCCAGCTCCGGCCGCGCAGCGAGTGGAGACCGGGGATGACCACGGAACGGATCATCGAGGAGCTGGATGGCAGGCTGCGGATTCCTGGCCTCGCCAATGTCTGGGTCCAGCCGATCCGCAACCGGATCGACATGCTGGCGACCGGCATCAAGAGTCCGGTCGGCGTGAAGATCTCCGGTCCCGACCTCGCCACACTCCAGCGGCTTGGCGAGCAGGTCGAACAAGCTTTGCGGCCGGTCCCCGGCACGGTCTCGGCCGTATCGGATCGCATTTCTGGCGGGCGCTATATCGACATCCAGGTCAATCGCCTTGCCGCAGCCCGCTACGGCCTGTCCGTCGCCGACATCCAGCAGACCGCTGCCGTCGCGGTGGGCGGCACGCCGGTCGGCGAGAAGATCGAGGGCCTGGCGCGCTTCCCGATCAATGTGCGCTTCCCGCGCGAGACGCGCGACAGCGTCGAAGCATTGGGCCAGTTGCCGATCATCGCGGCGAACGGCGCAGTCGTGCCGCTGTCCGCCGTCGCGGACATTCGTGTCACCGGCGGGCCTTCGATGATCAAGAGCGAGAATGGCCGCCCGTCGGTCTCGGTCTATGTCGATGTGCGTGGGCGCGACCTCGTCGGCTTCGTCAACGAGGCGCGCCAGCGGGTCGCGCAAAACGTGCAGCTCCCGCCCGGCTACTCGATCTCCTGGTCGGGCCAATTCGAATATGCGCAGCGCGCGGGCGAGCGGCTGAGATGGGTCGTGCCGGCGACGATAGCGATCATCTTCCTGCTGCTCTTCTTGGCCTTCCGGCGTGTCCGCCAGCCGCTGATCATCCTGCTCACACTTCCGTTCGCTCTGGTCGGCGGCGTCTGGCTCGTCTTCCTGCTCGGGCACGATGTCTCGATCGCGACGGCGGTGGGCTTCATCGCTTTGTCCGGGCTTGCCGCAGAGTTCGGCGTGGTGATGCTGGTCTATCTCGATCGGGCAATCGAGGAACGGGTGAGAAAAGGCCGCCTATCGGAGGATGAGCATCTTGATGAGGCGCTCATTGATGGAGCGGCGCTGCGCGTGCGGCCAAAGGCGATGACAGTGGCGGTGATCCTGGCCGGCTTGTTCCCGCTGCTGATCGGCCACGGCACCGGTTCGGAAGTCATGCAGCGGCTGGCGGCACCGATGATCGGCGGGATGATCACTGCGCCCTTGCTGTCGCTGTTCGTGCTCCCGGCCATCTACAAGCTGCTCGGCCGGCGGCGCTTCAGCCAGGGCGCAACCGAAGGAGAGACGCCGATGATGCCGGGGCCAGCCTCCACAGCGACCTAGTCACAGCTTTTGCGCCGGAGGCCGCGATGGAAATGCGGCACGCATCATGTGGCGCCCCGGAGGGTCCGCGCTGCTGCCCGTCGCGAATTGAGCCAAAAGCCTATCACGATCGCGGCGAGCGCCACCAGCTGCGCAAAGGCGACCTGGGTGGACGGGAACATTCCCAGCATGGGAACCCGCGGATAGACGTCTAATGGGGAAACCCCGATAAGGCCCGCCTCCTGCAGAGCGGCGACGCCCTTGCCCGCGAGCACGACCGTCAAAACAGCGACGAGGATTGCGCTGTAGGCAAAGAACTTCCCGATCGGGAGGCGCCGGCTGTAGCGAAGCAGAAGCCAGCCGATAATGGCAAGCGAGGCGGTCCCCGCCGCGATGCCGGCAAGGATGGCCGCGCCATTCCCCTGCGTCCACAAAGCGGCATAGAACAGGATCGTCTCAAACACCTCGCGGTAGACCACGAGGAACGACAGGCCGAACAGGAACCAGGCCGACCCGCGCGACAGCGCTTTGCCGAGTTTCTCCCGTATATATCGCTGCCACTCGTCTGCCTGGGACTTGCCATGCATCCAGACGCCAACGGTGAGCAGGACGACGGCGGCAATGATCGAGCCGAACCCTTCGGTCAGCTCCCGGCTCGCGCCGCTGATCCCGATCAGATAGGTCGCAGCCACCCAGGTCAGCAGGCCGGCAAGCAACGCGGCAATCCACCCGCCATGCACATAAGGCAGTGCATCACGCCGATCCGCCTTTCGCAGGAAAGCGATCATCGCGATGATGATCAGGAGGGCTTCAAGACCTTCGCGCAACAGGATTGTGAAGGCGCCAACGAACGTCGATGTGCCGCTCGATGCATCCGGGGAGAGAACCTCCTCGGCTTCATCGAACAGTCTGTCCAGCGCCGCGATCCGTTCCGCCACCGCGGGGATCGGCTGGGCGCGGTTGATGGCGGCGCGAAGCTCTCCCATTGCCCGTTCGATCCGGGCCATCAGATCTGAATTTCTCGAAGCCAGAATGGGCTCAAGCGGTTCGAAGCCATCCAAATAGGCGGAAAGCGCAAGTTCCTCCGCTCGTTGCCGATCTCCGGCCCGGTAGGCATCCAGCGCCTCATTCAGTCTTAGCCGCGAAAGAGCCAACGAGCCAGAATTTGCCGCAATCACGGAAGAGTGGGTGCGGAGATAGGCCGTGAGGGCATCCGCTTTCGCCTCGCCGATTTCGTGCGCGAGCGCGGCCGGCGTGATGCTGGTCAGCGCCGCAAGGTTCGGAAAGCGTTGTCTGAGCGCTGTATCGCCGCGCCAGAGCCGTTCTCCCTCCTGCACATTGCGAAATGCGATCGAGCCTACATGGAAGGCCAGCGCCCAGCGATCCTCCGCCGGCAAGTTGGAGAAGCTCGCCATGGCGGTGCCGTCGAGGCCCTGATCTATGACCTGATAGAGCGCAAAGAGGCTGCGCTGCCTGGCGCGACCGATGTCCGCGAACGCGATCGGTGGGGGATCGAGATGCGCAGCGGCCGGGCCATGGCCGTTCCCCTCAGCTCCATGGCAGCTCGCGCAATTCTGGGCATACAGCGCCGCGCCGCGTTGCGGATCGGGCGCGCGGGTGGGAGCTTGGGCCATTGGGTAGGCGGTCAGGAGCGCGCCAGCGAGACTACGAGCGCGCGCCGCCACATCGCTCGGCGCAGTTTTGTCGGCAACCGCCCTTTGCAAGCCCTCGGCTTGCGCCAGCAGCGCCGACCTGGAAGGCGTCGCTGGGAGCGCTCCGATCCTGCTGCGGATGGTTGAGGAAAACTCCACCATCTCGGCATATTCGGCTTCGTTGATCACCCGGCCGTTGCCGACAGCGCCGCCATAATCGACCGCGACGTAGTCGAGCAAGCGCCAGACCGTGGCGGCATCGTTTGCCAGCGCCGGCCGGCCGGCGAGCAGCGCGACTAGGGTAAAGAACGCCAGTAGCGCTCGGACCATGCTTCGCGTCATGCTTGGCTATCCGCGACGAAGCCGCCAATGATTTCACACACGCCAAAGCCGGTATTGAGGGGGACGACCGCGCACAGTGCTCGGCGATATGTCAGGTCTTGCTCGGCGCGCCCGGCTTCACCCGTGCACTTGCAGCTGCCAGAATCAGTTTCGCTCATGCGCAAGTCTACAAACGCCCGGCACCGGAGAATCAAGCCCTTTTGCGAATCGCTCGCAATTATTCTGCCCGTGATGCGGTTGTGAGTACGCCGTTGTCCCGCGATCGCATCCGGACTAAATGCCGCCCAGTGACTCGCCGCTCCGCCATCTTCGTGCTGCTCGCCCTTGCGCTGCTTCTTGCGCCGCTCGGCGTCTGTCTCAGTGGCGGCGCGGCAATGGCCGCATCGCATACCCCCGGGATGCATCATGCGTCGCCCTCGCCCTCTTCGCATTCGGATCATCGCATCCCGGGCAAGCCGCATTATTGCCCCGACTGCCAGCCGCCCAGCTTCGTGAAGTCTGGCAAAGTGGCGACGCCGGACGTTGCCCCGTTAAGCGCCGCTCTCGCGCCGGTCGTGCCCACCGCGCAGTTCGCTTTCGCGCCGACGAAATCGGTGTGGGCGCGGGCACCTTCGCCGCGGCCGCCCCCACTCCGACGAACTTACCGAATCCGCCTTCAGATCTAGCAGCTGGCTGACGGCGTGCCTCGGCGCGCCGCTCAACCTGCGTGCTCGTCTGAAGGATTGGACTGTAAAATGCTCTCTCGTCGTACTGTGCTTGCGGGCGGAGCTGCCGTTGGCGGCCTCGCCGCGCTCTCGTCCCTTTTTCCCGCCTGGGCGCAAACCGGCTCTGCCGGAACCGGCCCCGACCTGCCGACCCTCTCCGGCGAGGATATTCGACTGAGGATCGGCCACATGCCCTTCACCGTCGGCGGCCGGACCGGCCATGCGGTGACAGTCAACGGCACCTTGCCCGCTCCGCTCCTGCGGCTGCGCGAGGGCCAGAATGTCCGGATTGCCGTCACCAACGGACTGGACGAGGATACCTCGATCCACTGGCACGGGATGATCCTGCCCTTCCAGATGGACGGTGTGCCTGGCGTCAGCTTCCCCGGCATCCGGCCGCGCGAGACCTTCGTCTATGAGTTCCCGATCCGGCAGTCGGGCACCTACTGGTATCACAGTCACAGCGGGCTGCAGGAACAACAGGGGCATTACGGGCCGCTCGTGATCGATCCGGCAGGCGCCGATCCCGTCGCCTATGATCGCGAGCACGTCATCGTGCTCAGCGACTGGAGCTTCCTTCATCCGCACCAGATCATCGCCAAACTTCGGCAGGAAGCGGGCTATTTTAATCGCAACCGGATGACACTCGCCGGCCGGATGAGCGGCGAACCCTCGCAGCAGATGTCCGCTGCGGACCGGGCGATGTTCGCGCGGATGCGGATGGACCCGACCGACATTCTCGACGTGAATGCGACGACCTACACCTACCTGATCAACGGCCACGGCCCGGCGGAGAACTGGACCGGCCTGTTCCGGCCTGGGGAGCGGGTGCGCCTGCGGATCATCAATGCCGCGGCGATGAGCATCTTCAACATCCGCATTCCGGGCCTGCCGATGGCCGTGGTCAGCGCCGACGGCCAGGACGTTCGGCCGGTGACGGTCGACGAGCTGCAGATTTCGGCCGCCGAAACCTACGACGTGATTGTCCAGCCCAACGAGGATCGCGCTTACACCTTCGTCGCCGAAGCGATGGACCGCTCGGGCATGGGCTGTGCCACCCTTGCGCCGCGGCTGGGCATGGCGGCGGCGGTGCCGCCGCTGCGCCAGCGGCCCGTCCTCGGCATGCGGGACATGGGCATGGACATGGGCGCGGGCGGGCATGGCGCGATGCCCGGCATGGATCACGGTTCGATGCCGGGGATGAATCACGGCTCAACACCGGCAGGTGGAAGCGCGGCGCCGGCATCCGCCGGCGCAATGGCGGGCATGAGCCACAACATGCGCGATCCGGCCAATGCTCCTCAGGTCAGGCTCAGCCCCGGTGTCGATATGATCGCGCCCATGCCGCAGGATCGGACAGGCGAGCCCGGCCTCGGACTCGCGGATGCGGGTCACAAGGTGCTGACTTACCGCGACCTCATCGCGCTGGCCCCGAGCGCCGACCGGCGCCCGCCCACCCGCACAGTTGAAGTCCATCTGACCGGGAACATGGAACGGTTCATGTGGTCATTCGACGGCGTTCGGCAGAGCGAAGGCGCCGAGCCGATCCGGCTGGAGCGAAACGAGCGCGTCCGGCTCAAGCTGATCAACGACAGCATGATGGCGCACCCGATCCACCTTCATGGCCACTTCTTCGAGGTGGTGAATGGCAGTGGAGGGCCGCATCCGCGCAAGCACACGGTCAATGTGCTTCCGGGCGGGTTCGTCCGGCTCGATTTGACGGCGGATGCGCCCGGCGACTGGGCGTTCCACTGCCATCTTCTCTATCACATGCACGCGGGGATGATGCGCGTCGTCACGATCCGCCCGCTCGAGGGAGACGTGGCATGAAGCGGCTCCTGATCCTTCTCCTTGCCGCCTCGGTCTCCGCGCCCGCTCTGGCGCAGCATTCCGGGCATACGATGTCGATGCCCATGCCGATGCCGATGCCACAGGGCGCCCATACCGGCCATCCCGCACCGAACGCATCGCGGCCGGCAGCGCGACGCCCGCGAGCCGCGAGACCGCCGGCGCGGCGGCGTGCGGCGGCACCCGCGCGTCGGGTGCATGCCGGCCACGCCCGGCCTGCCGCCACGGCTGTCCGGCGTCGGGCCACGCCTCCGGCCAATCCCCATGCGGGCCACAACATGCCGATGGCGCCCGGCATGCAGATGCCCGCGCCCGCGGCCAATCCCCATGCGGGCCACACCATGCCAATGGCCCCCGGCATGCAGATGCCATCGACGCCTGCCCCGGCCAATCCGCATGCTGGCCATGACATGGGCAACATGCCGCAGCAGCCGGGAGCGCCCGCGCAGCCGATGCCGGGCCACGATATGGGCAACATGCAAGGCCAGGGTGCCCGTTCAATGCCCGGCCATGACATGAGCGGCATGACCGAAACGGCGACCGATCCGCCGGTCGCTCCGCCCTCCGCCGCCGCCGCCAGCGGACCGGCCCATGCGGCTGACACCATCTACCCCGCCGATAGCATGACCGGCTCTCGCACCATCTTCCGCGACGAACATGGCCGCATCCGCAACTATCGCGTGCTGCTCGACCAGCTGGAGGCGCGCATCCAAAACGGGCGCGACGGCTATGCCTGGGACGGCGAGGCCTGGTACGGGGGCGCCCTGAACCGGCTGGTACTGAAGACCGAGGGCGAAGGCACGTTCGGCTCCAGTCCCGAACACGCCGAGGTCCAGGGGCTTTGGAGCCGCGCGCTTGATCCCTGGTTCAACCTGCAGGCGGGCGTCCGCTACGACATCCGGCCGAATCCGGGGCGCGGCTACCTCGTGGTCGGCGTGGAGGGTATCGCGCCCTACTGGTTCGAGGTCGACGGCGCGCTGTTCCTGTCGAACAAGGGCGACCTCTCCGCCCGCGTGGAGGCGGAATATGAGCAGCGGATCACCCAGCGGCTGATCCTCCAGCCGCGCATTGATCTCGATTTTTCGCTCCAGGACGTTCCAGAACTCAGGACCGGCTCCGGCCTCACCACCGCCGAGGCCGGGCTTCGCCTGCGCTACCAGATCGTGCCGGAGTTCGCCCCCTATGTCGGCGTCCATTACCAACGCGCATTCGGCGACACCGCGCGCTTCCGCCGCGCCGCGGGCGGAGACATTGGCGGCTGGAGCTTCTTGGTAGGAGTAAGGACATGGTTCTGAAAATGACGCGCCTGTTCGCCGCGCTCTGCCTCGCGCTGCTTGTTCTCGCAGCCCGCCCGGCGATCGCGCACGAGCACAACGAGCAGCAGGAAGCTGCCGGGCAGCGAACCGAGGCAGGCCACAACCAAGCGATGGCGCCTGGCGAAATGGCCGAGCATGAGCATGGCGAGGCCATGGCGGAGCACCGCCCGACGACGTTTTCCGGACGGCTGATGGCATGGCTTGGGAATATGCATCCCTTCGCGGTGCATTTCCCGATCGCGCTGATCCCGGCCAGCTGGCTGGCGCTCGTCCTCGCGCGTCGTCGGGGGCACGCCGTTGACGTGATCCGCGCGGTGATCATGCTAGCGGGTCTGGCTGCGGTGATCGCGGCGCTGCTGGGCTGGCTCAACGGCGGCATCGCCTTGGCCGATCCCAATCCGGTCAAACTCGCCCATCGCTGGATCGGCACGACGCTGGCGGTCCTGGTCGGCGGGATCGGAATCTGGGCGTGGCGGCGAACGGAATCGGTCAACAGCCGCGCGATGGTCTGGGCCTTGGGGGGAGCAACCATTTTGCTGCTGGTCCAGGGGTGGCTCGGTGCCGTGCTCACCCATGGCATGGCGCATATGATGTTCTGACCCCGGTCGGACAGGGTCGTCACAACACGAAACGGTACAAGGGGAACAGGACATGTCGGCAGCATCGCGCGTTGCGGGAAAGGTTCACAAGTGGCTCGCGCTGCTGATGGCGATCCAGATCCTGTTCTGGTTCGTCAGCGGCCTTTTCTTCGCGGTCTTCCCGATCGAGCGCGTGCGGAGCGAGCACTTGATGGAAAAGGCCGCGCCCGTCTCGATTTCGATGAGCGACGCCTCCGCAGGGCTACAGCGGGTGGCTCAAAACGGCGCCCGACCGGGCGAAAAAATCGAGCTGCGCGCGATGATGGGCCGTCCCGTCGCATTGGTGACGGGAGGCACCCCCCGGCCGCGGCTTTACGATCTTGCAACGGGGCAGCAGCTCTCGCCGATCCCCGCCCCGCTCGCCGTGGCGATCGCGGAACGCGATCATATCGGCGATACGCGCGCGTCGTCGGTGTCGATGGTGACGGAGGAAACGCCAGAATATCGCGGCGCCTTGCCGGCATGGCGTGTGGAGTTCGAAGGCGAGAACGCGGTCTCGCTGTTTGTGGCAAGCGACACCGGCGCGGTGAACGCGCGCCGTTCCGGCCTCTGGCGCACGTATGACTTTCTCTGGTCGCTCCACATCATGGATTTCCGGAACCATGAGAATTTCAACACCTGGCTGCTGATCATCTCCACCGCGCTGGGGCTGATCGTCGTTGCGACCGGCTTTGTCATGTTCCCGAGCCGGCTCGGCTACAACGCGTGGAAACGTCGCCGACAACGTGCGCGGGAGGCGTCTCAGTAACGCTCCAGAATGCGCTTCATCTGCTCGATCTCGGCGCGCTGGGATTGCTGAATGTTGCCGCACAGTGCGATGATCTCCGGGTCCGTGATCGAGGCTTCCCGGCACATCAGGATCGCGCCGGAATGGTGCGGGATCATCGAGCGCAGGAACTGGACGTTGCCGATGCCCGCCTGCGCCCGCGTGCCGACAGTGCCGAGCAGGAATAGTCCGGCGAAGACCGCATAGAGCACGAGGTTAAGCCGCCGATTGTCGTACATCGACCCCATCATCAGCAGCATGAGCGCGCCCATTGGCGCGATCATCATCAGCGTCATGTAGAGCATGTTGAGGTTGTTGTAGAACTCGCCGACGCCGTCGATCATCGCAAACATCACGAGGTACATGACGATCGCGCTCAGCACGAGGTTGAGGCCGAGCGTTTTGTAATGCGAACGCATGGCGAAGCCTTTCCTGACGAAATGGTGCCCGCCCGGTGAGCGAACAGCCGGCCGGATCGATTGACAATCGACGCGCGGCGGGAGTGTTCCGGCGGAGCCTAGCTGAGTCGTCGGACCTCCTCGCGGCAGAAGCGATCAAGGTTGTGCGCGTCTCCGGCGTCGTAGAGCTTTCGCGCCTTGTCCCGCGCTTCGGCGCTGAACCGTAGCGAGATATCATGGGCGTACCATCCCCATATTTTCTCAACCGCCGGCGGTTCCGGTGGTGGCGAGGGTTTCGGACTGGGTCGCGGCCGCGGGCTTGAGGTGGGCGCAGGTCGGCGGATTGGCGGAGCCGGTGGCGATGCTTCCATGATCTTGCCGACGATCCCGAGCACGAGGGCGATCCCGCCGATCGCGAAGACCACATACATGAAACCGTGCTCGCCGAAGAATGAGCCGAGCCAGATGAGCGCAAGGCAGATGGCGATGAAGCCACAGCCCATCGTCGCCACGTTGGCGATCCAGCCTTTCACGACGCCCGCACCGAACAGCAGGATCAGGATGATCAGGACAAGCAGCGCGACGATCATATGTCGCGCCTAAAGACAGCACGGATATTGTGGCTCCGGCTCCCGTTCGAGCATCCGACCGTCGCGGTTCGCGTTTGCCAGACGAACCTTGCTGTCTAGCAACTGCTGGCCAGCGACCTCTCCATCGCCAAGCACAAAGCCGCATTGGGCGGCGTTTCGGATGGGAGCGCCAAAAGCGTTCTGAGCATCATATTCAATCGTGACCGTCCGGAGCGCCAAGGATTGACCGCCGCGGAGCTGCCTGCCGCCCAGCTCGATGATCCTGGCGGCAGTTGCTGCCTCATCGCGGCTGGCGACACTCACGCGCCTATACGTCGAGGGGGAGCGCAGACCATCTTTGACGTAATCCTCGCACGCAGCGATCTCACGCGCCTCACAGCCGGCCAATATGAACGCCATGACCGCGACGACACACTTGCTCCCTCCGATCGAGGCAAAGCGGTTCTTAGGTCTTGCGAACGACACTCCTGACCTCCGCGATTGGGTAGCGTTAAGCTTACCCCAACTTGGGGTATTCTCAAGTGGGTCCGTAGAGCCAGCTCACCTCTCCTGAAGGTGATGTTTTGGCCAAAGGGACGCACGACCCCCGTTATCAGGACGTCATCGCGGGCCTGGCGGACGCGCGTAAGCGTGCCGGCCTGAGTCAGACCCAATTGGCGCAGAAGCTGGGCCAGCGGCAGCAATTCGTGTCCAAATACGAGTCCGGCGAGCGGCGGCTGGACGTGGTCGAATTCGTTGATGTGGCACGGGCGCTCGGTCTCGACTGGGCACGGCTGCTGGAGGACGCTGCCTAGCGACGCGAAGTGGGCGGCGTGCTCGCGCCGTTATCCCTTCGCCTCGTGAGGCAAAGCTTCGCCTGGATGAGGCAAAGCTTTGCCTCGGAAATCCAAAACTTCGTCTCAACGTGTTTCGCTCGCCCCAAAATCCGAAACGAAATCGACGTAAAAACGGCAATTTTCTGCGCCAGACACATACGTGCGCATTTCATCGAGACGAAACGCAACGCGAAACGCAACGTGGCTCAAGATTCTCGAAGGAAACGGATATTTCGAAGAGCAACCCGCTTCGGTTTGCGGCGACGCTGAGATTCTCGCTCGATACGATCTATCGCACGCTCGCCGGCGCATTTCCGGACCCCTCGCGCTTTCCAATCTGGACCCCGGATCCAGAATACCGCACGTTCCTCGGCCAAAGATGCGAGCGTCAACGCCGCTGGATGGCAAGGTCGCTCTCCGGACAGATAAACCTGCTCCGGCCGGTCGCGGGCGTCCTGACAGAATTGCTCAAAGGTAGAGATCGATGTCAGCCAGTTCGGTTGGATAGTCATGATGCGTCGTTCCTCCAGTTCGTTGAGGCGGGCGCGCCGATCGGGCGGAAAGTGTCAGGCTTGGAGGGTGATCCAGCAGCCGGAGCGATCAGCCCCCGCGAAGAACGCGAGAAAGCTGATTGCTCCGACTTGAGACCGGTCGTCAGGCCCGTATGGGTCGACCCGAGCACAAGCCCCGCCCGCGGCCCGACATGGCCCGGAACGATTGCCAGCAAATTTGTCTATGTCGCGACGAGATCCGGGCTTTAGGCTTTCGCGCTACCCTGTCGTGGTCGATCTCAACCCGTGGTCCTGGGGTTTCCGACTTGCGCCACCGTCTTACCCGTCCGCAAGGCAGCCCACCAACTCAGGGAGACAAATATTCGCTCGTGCTGCCACGCACCTGATCGTCCATCCAGGCGTCGAGATCGGCCGCCCGATAGCAGACGGACCGGCCGAGTTTCACAAATCGTGGCCCCCGGCCTTGGGTGCGCCATTTATTGAGGGTGCTCGCACTCAGGCCCATGTGGGCGGCGGCGTCCTTCACTTTCAACGTCGACATGACTGTCTCCTGGTTGATCAGGAGCGACGACATAGGACGCTCTTTGTCCGGGCGGGCATCTTCCCGAATTTTTCGAAGAGCCGTTCCGGGCTTGCACTTCTTTCCAAATTCGCTCGGCGTCGAGTTCACGCCCGACCCAAGCTGAAATCCGATCTCGCTGCTTGATTACTCGGTCCCAATTGGGCGGGTCGCTCTTTGCGAAGTGGACCCAAACGGCATCCAGTCGCTCTCGAAGCGCGCGCCTCGCACCTACCATTTTGGGGTCGAAGCCATCGCGAACGAGGGCCTTGATAGTTCGCACAGCGAACTTGTCCTTCGGGCTTCGAAAGGGTGGCAGTCCGGCATTTCGATCATGATCTATGGTGATGGCGCGAAGGTCGGAATCGCGACCCATCGCTGAGCCAGCGCCCTGGCCTTCCAGCTCGGCCGTCGGAGAGTGCATTTCATGAAGCTGATCGGCCGCCTGGTTCGCGCTGAGGGCGATTTCCTCCAGCTTGTCGCTGAGACTGGAGAGCGCGTAGCGGCCCGTATAGACCTGCTTGAAACCGCGCCGCGGGTCTCGACTGTAGGTACGTCGGCGTTCCCCAGCCTCGAACATTGCCGCTTTGCCCACCGGCGATAGCTGGCCCACCAGAGCTATCAGAGCTTCGGCAAGGCGCTCCAAGTTTCTTAGGTCCCCGATGGTCTCCGCGACCGTGTGTCCTTCTTCGTCATCCTCATATTCTTCATCCCTCGCCCACTGCTCGGCCGCCTGTTCGATCGCCGCTGAACAGTCCCAGCTGAGACCATCATTCCATTTCATCGCATTGCCATCGCAGCGACGGGGAGGATCGCCACGACATCCGACGGTGATGAAACAAGGGACGTGGAGGCATTAGAAAAGAGGCGCTCCAAGGCAGAGGCCCAACTATCGAGCGCAACGCGCTTTTCACTTGCCCAATTATGACGTTGATACACGCCAGAGACGCCTGCACGCGAACCGCTGACGTGGTTCAATATTGCCTCGGTCACCTCAAATCTCACGCCTAGTCGCTGCAGCCCAGTGGCCAGCGTCCGACGCAAATCGTGAGCGCGCCACAGGCCGCCGGCCGCGTCTCGAGTGGCTCCGGCGGACACCAGCCCGTCGAGACGCGCCTTTGCCTTGCTCCATCCGCTGGGTGCGGTTGAGCCCGTGGTTGAGAAGACGAGACCGTCCGCTCTCAACTCCGAAAGAGGCTGCAGTTCGGCCAATGCCAGCGCGTTGAGCGGCACGAGATGTGCGACGCCGTTCTTTGCCCGTTCGGCCGGCACCGTCCAGGTCCGGTTAGCTAAATCCACTTCTCTCCAGTGCATCCCTCCCACTTCTTCACGTCGCTGCCCTGTCGCAATGAGCAGACGAAAGATCGGGCCGAATGGGAAGCCCAAGTCCCCCGTTGCCTTCCAGATCGCGGTAAGCTCCCCGTCGCTTAGGACGCGATCCCTGGCCGTTACCGGCGCCGGCGCGGACATCTCGCTCATTGGCGACTGGTTAAGGTCGCCGCGAGACACGGCCCAGCGAAAGAGCTTGCGTAGGGTGGCGTGGAGATAGCGAGCCGTGGCCGGCTGTCGACTGGCCACGTCTTCGACCAGCCGGGCGATCTCCCTCCGCTCGATCGACGGCAACGCCTTCGAGCGGAAATAGGGTGCTGCGTGCAGCCTCAGTGTCTGCTGAGCCTGCCGCCACGAGCGCGCCTGCTCCCTTTTGGCATATCGTTCGATGAACAGATCGACATAACGATCAAATGCCAATTCGACGCTGGCTTGTCGTTCGGTCCGCTCGGCCTCGGCAGGGTCGATCCCACGTCGCACGAGCAACAGGAGTTCCTGCGCACGTTGTCTCGCGGTCTCAGGCGTCCAGGGCGAGCCGTGCGCGCCGATCGTGTACCGGCGCGTGGGCGTTTCCCTGCCTCCCATGCGATACTGGAGCAGATAAGTCTTGGCGCCCCTAGAGGTGACCTTCAGACCAAAACCCTTGAGATCTATATCCCACAGGAAGGTGTCGGCGGCGACAGGCGCCATAGCATCCACGGCCCTCTTCGTGATCTTCCCACTCGGCATCTGACTTCCCCACGGCAATCACTCAGCAATCACAGGAAATACAATACAGGGAAACAAGAGGCAACATGGGAGCGCATAACTCTCCACATTTCAGAGAGATTGGGACGGTTTGGAAAACTCCGGACAACTTGGGGAAACATATACCCGCTACCTCTTAATCAGCGGGTCCCAGGTTCGAGCCCTGGTGCGTCCACCATTCTCTGATGTTCCCTACGCAAACTAAAGTCGAGCAGTGCGAGCAGGTTGCGGCTTGCGCCTGCCCCGCCGCGCTGCCTAGACTTGGCGCCCGGGGGTGAGCGACGTTCATGATGGCCGTGCAGGATCAGGTGGACGGAGGCGAGGCGGCAAGCCGGCTCGAAGACGCGCACCGCCAGTTGCTCGGCGACAATGCTATCCAGTTCGAGCTGCCGACCGCCGGGGACCCGTCGAACCAGGTGCTGCCGGCCAATCCCTCGACGGTGCCCTCACCCGCCACGCACAGCGTGCCCGTCGCTCCTTCGACAGCGCCGCCTGCGCCCCATAACGCTCCGTCCGAGATTTCGATCAGCAGCGGCGGCGGCGTTGAGGGGCTGATGCATGTCTTCCTCTGGATCGCCGCGGGCATCGCGGCCCTTATCATCCTCTACTGGATCTTTGCCTATTTCAGCGACCGCGCCGGCGGCGGGCCGAAACCGAAGAAGCAGAAGAAGACCAAAGCCGCACAGGAAAGCTGGCGTCCGGAGGAGACGCAGGCTGCGCAATTGCTTGACGAAGCGGACGTGCTCGCCGGCGAAGGCCGCTTCGACGAAGCCGCACGGCTGCTGCTCCATCGCTCGATCGGTGAGATCGACGCGCACCGGCCGGATCTCGTCCGGCCCGCCCTCACCAGCCGAGACATTGCCCGCCACCCACTCCTGCCGGGCGGGCCGGCGGCAGCCTTCGCGCGGATCGCCGCTTTGGTCGAGCGCAGCTTCTTCGCCCGCCGCCCGCTCGGCGCAGACGATTGGCAGGATTGCCGCGCCGCCTATCGCGAATTCGCCTTTGCCGAGGGCTGGCAGCGATGAAGCAGGGCAACCCCTTCAACCCGAAGGTGGTCTACGGGCTGATCCTGCTCGGCGCCGCGGCCTTCGCCGCGATCGTCTGGGTGATGGCTTATGGCGGCCCGCAGCGGCAGCAGTCCGACAACGAGATCAGCCGCGCGCAGATGCTGTCCCCCTCCGCCGTCGGCTTCAAGGGTCTGGTGGAATTGGTCGGCCGGCTG
>Ga0209023_10001175_pt1 | contig 36069 bp, 36 predicted proteins | sample LakOneMetagenome_FD_187468 | JGI IMG/M metagenome (GOLD analysis project Ga0209023, IMG submission 187468) | Freshwater and sediment microbial communities from Lake Erie, Canada (SPAdes) (version 2) | ecosystem: Environmental > Aquatic > Freshwater > Lentic | place: Lake Erie, Canada...
CACGCCGAAACGGCGGCAGAAGACGCCGAGCGTCGCGTCCTCCGCCATCACGCGCATGTCGGCCCAGAGCGCGAGTTCGAGCCCGCCCGCCACCGCATAGCCTTCGATCGCCGCGATGACCGGCTTGCCGAGCCGCAGCCGGCTCGGCCCCATCGGCGCCATCGTGTTCTGGCCGCCGATCTCGCGCCGCTTCTCGCGATCGCCCTCGGCCAGCGCCTTGAGATCGGCGCCGGCGCAGAAGGCCTCGCCGACGCCGCAGAAGACTGCGACGGAGGCGTTGTCGTCGGCGTCGAAAGCCTTGAAGGCGTCGAACAGCTTGTTTGCCGTCGCGCCGTCGACAGCGTTGCGGCGATGCGGACGGTCGATCTCGATGATCGTCACCGGGCCGTCCCGTGAGATGCGGATGGATTGGGACATGGACGCGCCTCCGTGCGCCCGCTTGATGCGGGCTTCGAGGCTCAGTCTAGCCGCTGATACGCGCCCGTCACGCGGTGCGGCGCGACCGGCGTTTTTCCGGCGCGGCGACCGCATTGCGTTCAGCGAGCGCCTTCTTCAATTGCGCGAAGGCGCTATTGAAGTCGGCGACAAGTTCACTGGCGTCTTCGACGGCTGAGCGCGCTGCGGTAAAGCCGACGCCCAGCGTGCCGTTGTAGCTCATCATGGTGATGTTGAGCCCGACGCCGTGCGTGACGATGGACAAGGGCCAATAGTCCGACATTTTCAGGCCCGCGGCGTAGAGCGGCATCGGCGGGCCGGGCACGTTGGAAATCACGACATTGGCGAGTGGCGGCGCGAGGCTCGCAATATTCGAGCGGCCGTAGAGCGCGACAGCGGCCCGGATCAACCAGGGCCCGCCGATGGTCGGGAAGTCGGTCGGGATGATCGACTTCGCCTTGCCGGCGACAGATTTCGTCGCGCCGGAGGCTGCATGCAAGGCCGCCATCCGCTTCAGCGGATCGGCTATGTTGGTCGCGAGATTGACCAGGCTGAGCGTCGCCTGCGTCGTCATTTCCGTGTCGCCTTTTTCGCGCAACGAGATTGGCATAGAGGCCATCAACGGTTTCTTCGGCAGGCCGCCGTGCCGCGTAAGCCAGCGGCGCAGCATGCCGCTGCAGAGCGTCAGCGCGACATCGTTGATGGTTGCGTCGCAGGCATGCGCGATGGCCTTGATCTCGGCGAGCGGCAGCGTCAGGCCTGCGAAGGAACGCTCGCCGGTGATCGTGACATTGAGCGGCGTGCGCGGCCCCAGCGCGATATTTTCGCGCAAGGAGCCTGTCCCAGCGCCCGCGGGTTTTTCGTCCTTGCCGAAGACAAGACCGTGGAGCGTGCGCGCGGCGTCAGGCAGGCTGCGCGCGAGCTTGAGATATTGCGCCGCGTCGTGCCGAACGGCATTGGCGATCAGGCTCAGCGCGCCCGGCTCTTCTTCGGCTGGATTGGCGGCGCGCGGCTTGATCGGCGCCGGCTTTGGCGAAAGGTCGAACAATGCCGCAGCCAGCGCCGCGCCCGCCTGCCCGTCGAGCAGGGCATGATGGATCTTGACGTAATAGGCCTTGGCGCCATCGGCCAGACCTTCAATCACATAGAGCATCCACAACGGCCGGTCGCGATCGAGCAGCCGTGCATGGAGACCGGCGACGCAGTCCTGCAATTGCGCGATCGTTCCCGGGGTCGGCAGATCGACGCGCTGGACGTGGAAGTCGAGATCAGCCTCCGTCTCGATCCAGACGGGATTGGCGAAGTTGAGCGGCGCGGCCACCATGCGCCTCGTGAAGATCGGCGCGAGGTGAAGCCGGCCCGCGATCATGCGCCGGACCTGCGTGGTGAAGTCCTTGCGATAGCCTGATGGCGTCTCGAACAGATGCAGCGAGCCGACATGCATCGGCATGTCCCGCGTTTCGAGGCTGAGAAAGGCTCCGTCGAGCCCGCTGGCCGTGCGCATGGGCGTTCTCCCGTTATCGAGAGAATGATGCGACTTCGACCGGCGCGCTTTGCGCTGGCCCATGCTTGGACAAAAGAAAAGGGCCGGCAATGCCGGCCCCGATTTTCGCGCGATATAGAAGCAGCCTATTCCGCGGCCTTGCGGAATTCCGGATAGGCGCAGACGGCGTCGGTGTCGCTCTTGGGCTCGAGCGCGGCCCTGGGCTCGACGAAGGGCAGGTCCAGCGTCTGCCAGACATCGACCAGCGCTTCCACCAGTTCGGCGATCAGCGCGTCCGAATGCAGCGGCGTCGGCGTGATGCGCAGGCGCTCCTCGCCGCGCGGCACGGTCGGATAATTGATCGGCTGGATGTAGATGCCGTGGCGTTCCATCAGCAGGTCGCTTGCCGCCTTCACCTTCTCGGCGTCGCGCACCATGACCGGCACGATATGCGACGGGTTTTCCAGAACCGGCAGGCCGGCGGCCTCCAGCGCATGCTTGGTCAGCCACGCCTGGCGCTGGTGTTTTTCACGCAGATCGGGACGGTCTTTAAGCACCCGCACCGCCGCGCAGGCCGCAGCCGCCACCGCCGGCGGCAGCGCCGTGGTGAAGATGAAGCTCGGTGCATAGCTCCGCACCGCGTCGATCACGGCCGCGTCGCCCGCGATATAGCCGCCGAGCGTGCCAAACCCCTTGGCGAGCGTCCCCTCGATCACGTCGATGCGCGCCATCACGCCGTCGCGCTCGCACACGCCCGCGCCGCGCGGCCCATACATGCCGACCGCATGAACCTCGTCGATATAGGTCATGGCGTTGTATTTTTCGGCGAGGTCCGCGATCTCGGCGACCGGCGCAATGTCGCCGTCCATCGAATACAGGCTCTCGAACAGGATCAGCTTCGGACGCTCGTAGGGTTCCGCCGCCAGCAGCTCCTCGAGATGGGCGACGTCATTGTGCCGCCAGATCTTGCGTTCCGCCGACGAGCGCTTGACGCCCTCGATCATCGAATTGTGGTTGAGCGCATCCGACAGGATCACGCAACCGGGCATCAAATCCGCGATGGTCGAAATGCCGGCGAGGTTGGAAATCCAGCCCGACGTGAAGACGAGCGCGGCTTCTTTGCCGTGGAGATCGGCGAGTTCCGCCTCGAGCGCGACCAGTGGCGCGTTGGTGCCGGAAATGTTGCGGGTGCCGCCGGCGCCGGCGCCGAGCTTGGCTGCGGTCGAGCGCATGGCCTCGACGACATCAGGGTGGCGGCCCATGCCGAGATAATCGTTGGAGCACCAGATGGTCACGTCGCGCTGGGCGCCATCGTCGCCGCGCCACACCGCGCGCGGCACATCCGAAACATCGCGCTCCAGATTGGCAAAAACCCGATACCGCCGTTCGTTGCGCAGCTGCCCGATCGCAGCCTCGAAATAGCGCCCGTAACGCATGTCCAACGATCCTTTCGGGATCCGCCAAACCCCTGCCCGTTTCAGCGAGCCTTGCCGGTCTTGGCGGTCCGGTCTCCCGGCCACTTATTATAATGCTTCGAATTCAAATGCGAGCGGTCAAACGCCGCACCCCGGTCCGAAACCATGGCCATTTTGACCGGCCGGACCGGGGCCGCCTTGAGATAGATCATGTTCGGGCGGAAACGGGCGTCAGCCTATTTGCCTACATGCGGCTCCATGCCGGTCAGTGGGTACCGGCGCAGCACCGTCTCGACATTGTAGATGACGGGCTGGGCGACATAGCCGGCGTCGCCCTGCCAGAGCGGCGGCGGACCATTGTAGACGGTCACGACCTGCGCACGCGGGCGAAGGTATTCCCCGGAAGGCGCGGCCTGCGCATGGGCGGACGCCCCTTCCAGCACGGGCTGGTAGACCGCCGGGAAGCCGGCAAATCCGCCCTGCCCGCGATGGCGATAGGCGTGGCGCTGGCCGCGCGGCGGCCCGTAGATTGCCCGGCTCGGCGGACCGTAGACGGGCTTTGGCGCGAGCTGGATGACCTTCGGGCCGGCGCCGGGCGCAGCCGACATGGCCGGGCGAACGATGGCCGGGGCCACTGGGCCATGGCCGCCGGCAAGCGCTGCTGCGGGCGCGAGCAAGGGGAGAACCAAGCCGAGGGCGAGGGGGGCGGGCAGACGCCAGGAAGGCAAACGCATGACGCAACTCCGGAAGCTCGGACGGCGCCATTGCCGTCCGGGTACTGGCCTCCTCAGCGTCCCGCGTTCTGAAAATCCGCCGCAGTTCCGAACTCAGGGTCGAACCGGCCCTTGGGGCGGTGACGACAATTCAGGCTAGCAGGGCTCGGCGGTCTGATCCAGTATTGGTTGAAGAGGGGGACCCATGCAGACACTGTTGAACGCGCTCGGGTCGCGGATCATCAAGCGCGGCAATGTCGCGATCGACTATGCGGACGGTGCGAAACAGAGGTTCGGCGACGGTTCTGGTCCGCTGATCGGGATCAAGTTCACCGACAGCCGCGGCCCGTTCGATCTCGTGCGCAATCCGGAGATGGCGCTCGGCGAACTCTATACCGACGGCCGGCTGGTCATGACGTCGGGTACGATCCTCGATTTCCTGCATGTCGTGATGAGCAACGCGATCCGCCGCGCGCCGCCGCTGCCGATGCGCGCGATGTTCGCGGTCCGAGGCCTGGGATCGAAAATCTGGCGCAATGAGCGCAGCGCCTCGCGCGCCAATGTCGCGCACCATTACGATCTGGACGGGCGGCTGTACGATCTGTTCCTGGATCGCGACCGGCAATATTCCTGCGCCTATTTCGAACGGCCCGACATGGGGATCGACGAGGCGCAGCTTGCCAAGAAGCGGCACATCGCCGCCAAGCTGATGATCGATCCCGGCCATAGAACGCTGGATATCGGCTCGGGATGGGGCGGCATGGCGCTCTACCTCGCCCGCCATTGCGGCGCCGACGTCACCGGAATCACGCTCTCGACCGAGCAGCTCGGCATGGCCGGCGTGCGCGCCGAAAAGGCCGGCGTTGCCGACCGGGTGCGGTTTCGGCTGGAGGATTACCGCGACACGCAGGGCCCGTTCGACCGCGTCGTCTCGGTCGGCATGTTCGAGCATGTCGGCGCCGCGCATTACGACGCTTTTTTTGCGAAACTCGCGGGCCTCCTGAGCGAGGATGGCGTCGCGCTTCTGCACACGATCGGGCGGCCCGACCGCCCCGGCGCGACCAACGCCTGGATTTCCAAATATATCTTTCCCGGCGCGACCATCCCGTCGCTGTCGCAGATCGCCGCCTCGGTGGAAAAGGCCGGCCTCTACATCACGGATGTCGAAGTCCTGCGGATGCATTATGCCGAGACGCTGAAGGCATGGCGCGAGCGCTTCATGGCGCGGCGCGAGGAAGCCAAGGCGCTCTACGACGAGCGCTTCTGCCGCATGTGGGAATTCTACCTGTCGCTGACCGAACTCGCCTTCCGCGTGGAAGGCGAATGCGTGTTCCAGCTGCAGATCGCGCGCAAGCACGACGCCGTGCCGATCACGCGCGCCTATATCGAAGAGCGCGAGGCGAAGCTGCGTGCGCTCGACGCAAACGATCTGTCACTGGAATCGGCTGTCGCGGCCGAATAGCCACGAAAATACCGACGGCGCCGAAGCGCCGCCGGCTGCTTCTACTGGTTCTGCCCGCTCAGCAGATTGGTGATGCGGCGCACGACGACGCGGCGGTTGCGCCGCTCGGCCCCTTGCGACTGCACCTTCGGATATTGCGCGCCATAGCCCTGCGTCGTCAGGTTTTCCGGCGGCACGCCGAAGTCACGCGTCAGGATTTCCGCGACAGACTGCGCACGGCGATCCGACAGCGAGATGTTGTCAACAGGCTGGCCGACGGCGTCGGTGTGGCCTTCCACCAGATAGACCTCGTTGGCATTGCGCTGGACTGCCTCGTTCAGCGCCTTGGCGAGCGCTGCGAGCTTCTGTACCTGGTCGGGCGCAAGCGTCCACGATCCCGTGTCGAAATTCACCGTGTCGAGATCGACGCTGCGCGTATAGGCGCGCACGTCGGGGCTCGAGCGGATCTCGTCCAGTGTGAAACGGCGCGGAATCGGCGCCACGGGCGGCGCGGTCAGCGTGTCGTAGATCAGCCGCTCGTCCGCGCCGTCGGCGTCGACGATATATCGCTCGCGCGGAATACGCAGCGGCGGCGGCGGCAGATCGACGACATAGTCGGCATAGGCGCGTGGGCCGCCTCGATAGGAATTGTCGATGATCACGACCTCCCCGCCATCGCGCCCGCGACGGTAGCGACGCACGAGATTGCCCTCGGCGTCGGTCACGGTGACAACCTCGTCGCCATCGCCACCCCGATAGACGGTCACGAACTGGTCGCCGCGCCGCTCCTGACGCACGTCGCCGCCGAGCGCACGAAAACGCTCGTTCTCGTCGTGTCGCAGGAAGTAGCGGTCGCCATCGCGCACGATCGTGCGGCCGGGCTCCTGGTAGATCAGCGCATCGCGATCACGGAACTCGCGGCGTTCACGCTGCACGCCCTCGAGCGAGCGCGGCTCCGCTCCGGGGCGCGTCAGGAGGAAGCCGCCGACCGCGCCGGCAGCGGCGCCGAGCGCGGCTGCGCCGGCCGGCCCGATCCGGCCGGAATTCGGACGCGGCGGCTGGCCGACAGGCGGCGGCGCGTCCGGCACGCGCGGAACAGGCTGGGCCGCCGGCGCTCCCGGCGCATTGGGGTTGGCAGCGGCGGGCGGCGGAACCGGGGCGCCGGGCTGGCCAGGCTGCGGCACGCCTGCCGCCGGCGGACGCGGGGGCCGACCGGGCGCAGGCGGCGGCGATGCGACCGGCGGACGGTCGATTGGCGTCGCCTGCGGGGGCGGCGGCGCGCCGGGGCGTTCGCCGCGGGCGGGCGGCTGGCCAGGCGCTGGCGGGACGGCTGGCGCGCCCGCGCCGGGCAAGGGCTGTGGTCGCGGCGGCTGCGCGCCCGTCGGGGCGGGCTGACCCGGAGCGGCGGACGGACGCGCGCCTGCAGGCGGCGGCGTTGCGCCGGGGACTGGCGGCTTTGGCGCTTCGCGTAGCGGCGGGACTGCGCCGGGAGCCGGAGGCTTCGGCGCTTCGCGCGGCGGCGCGGCGCGGTCAGGTGTTTCACGCGGAGGCCGGGCTGCGTCCGTCGGCGCCGGGCGGACGGGCACCGGACGCTCGGCGGCAGGCGGCTTCACGGTCGGGAGCGGGGCGACGGGCGGCTGGGCCGCGCGTGGCGCAGGCGGCGCCGGACGGGGTTCGGCGCGCGGCGGCGGCGCGCTGGGGGCTGGCGGACGGGATTGCTGGAGAACGGGCGGCGGGGCGGCAGGCGGCGGAGCCGCCCGGGGCGCGGCCTGCGGCGGCGGCGCCGGACGGGGCTGGACGGCTGCGGGAGGGGGGACGGGCGCCGGAGCCGGGGCGGCCGCTGGAGGCGGACGGACGGCAGGGGGCGCCGCGCGCGGCGGCTGGCCCGGCGGACGGTCGCGATCGGGCTGCGGCTGCGCCTGCGCCAGAAGAAAAGACTGAGGGAAGGCCGCGCCGGGCCCGGCCTGCGCGATGAGAAGCGCCGGCGCCATCACGCCGGCCAGAAGTCGCTTTTTCGTTTGATGCATCGTACGCCTCGCCGCCGGCGCAAATCGCCGGCCTCGTCTGGCCACGTCTGTGGCTTGGGAGGGGAAGCGTCACGGCAAAGCTGGGCTTCGCGGCGCCGACAACAGGGCGCCGCGAAGGATTTGTCGCGGCCCTTCCGCCACACGGATGAACGCGGAAGGGCGGCTCAGGTTCAGATGCGACTTAGACTTCCTGCAGGATTTTCACGTCCGGGCGGCCATCCATGAAGGCGCCCATCTTCTTGCCCAGCTCCTTGAAATGCGCCGTGCCACGGTGCGTTTCGACCGCGGCCTGGTCGACATAGCGCTCCATGAACACATAGGTGTCGGGCTCGCTGGACTTGCAGAGCTGGTAGAGCTTGCAGCCCGGCTCCTCGGCGTTCACCTTTGCGGCGAGTTCGCGCGCGACCGCCTCGAATTCGGCGCCCTGCCCGGGCTTGGTCTTGATTGTGGCGACGATGGCGATCATGTGCTGCTCCTGATGTTTCCTCGCAGACGCATTCGCGTCTGCATCCCCTTCGAAGGTTGCGGCGACAAACTGCGCGATGGATCAGGAAAGGCAAGTGGGTTTCGCGGATGACGGCGATGCGTCCGGCGCGAAGCCGGGTTTCGTGCAGGCCGAGATCGAGCGGCTGGAAGCGCGCATGGACGAATTGCGCGACCGGATCGAATCCTGCCGCAAGGCGATCATGCTGTCGCAGGGCGCGCTCGGCCTCTCGGCTCTCGTCTTCGTGCTCGTCGCTTTCGGCCTGATCCGCTCGATGCCCACGCTGCTGCTGGCGATCGCGGGCACGATGGCGGGCTTCGTCGGCATGGGCTCGAACCGCACGACGGCCGAACAGGCGCGCGGGGAACTGGCGACATGCCGGGCCGAGCGGGACGGGCTGATCGACGGACTGGCGCCGCGGCTCTTTCATTAGCCGATATTGTCATCCCGGACGGCCGGAGGCCGATCCCGGATCCAGCATATGTGCCTCGGCCCCTGGGTCCCCGATCGACGGCTTCGCCGTCGTCCGGGATGACAGTCGCCCCTACCCCGCGTATTCCGTCCGCAATTGGCGCTTCAACAACTTGCCCGCCGTATTGCGCGGCAGGTTCGCCACATAGATGATTTTCTTCGGCACCTTGAAGGGCGCCAGAATTTCGCGGGCGTGGGCGATTAGGCCGGCTTCATCCGGCTCGTGGCCGGGCTTCAGCACCACCATCGCCGTGACCGCCTCAATCCATTTGGGATCGGGCAAGCCGACGACGGCGACTTCCGACACGGAGGGGTGCTTGAAGAGCGCCTCCTCGACCTCGCGGCCGGCGACCACGACGCCGCCGGACTTGATGATGTCCTTCACGCGGTCGACGACGAAGAGATAGCCTTCCTCGTCGAAATAGCCGACGTCGCCGGAATGGAACCAGCCGCCGGCGAAGGCCTCGGCCGTCTCCTCGGGCTTGTTGTAATATTCTTCCAGCAGCTGCGGCGAGCGATGGACGATTTCGCCGTGCTGGCCTGGCGCACAATCGTTCATGTCCTCGTCCACCACGCGCGTCTGCACGGTGATGATGGGCCGGCCGGCCGAGGCCGGACGCTCATCGTGCTCCTCGGGCTTGAGGATGGTGGCGAGCGGGGCGATCTCGGTCTGGCCGTAGCAGTTGTAGAAGCGCACGCCGGGCAGCTTTTCGCGCAGCTCCTGCAACACCGGCACCGGCATGATGGAGGCGCCGTAATAGATGTTGCGCAACGTCTTGAGGTCGCGCTTGAGGAAATCGGGATGGCGCAGCAGGCTGATCCAGACAGTCGGCGGCGCGAAAAACGACGTGATCTTCAGCCGTTCGAACAATTCGAGCACGACGTCCGGCGCGGGGCTTTCGATCAGATGCGTCACCGCGCCGATCATCATCTGCGGCATGGTGAACGCGTGCATCTGGGCGGTGTGATAGAGTGGCAGGGCCGCGAGCGCGACATCGGCGCCGGAGAATTCCATCTCGATCGCGCAGGCCATGTATTCGGCGACATAGGCGCGATGCGACATGACGGCGGCCTTGGGCGCCGCGGTCGTGCCCGACGTGTAGCAGAATTGCGCGGGATCGCTGTCGATACAGTCGGATTCGTCGATGCGCGGCGCGTTCGTGTCCAGCGATGTCGAGAGAATGTCGCCCGCGCCGCCCCGGATCAGGCCGAAGTGCTGGACTTTGGAAGTGTTGCGCACGGCGTCGACCGTGGCGCCGAGGTCTGGATCGTGGAACAGCGCCTGCGTGCCGGACTGGTCGAGAATGTAGGAAAGCTCCGTCGCCGTCAGCGCATAGTTGATCGGCACATGCACCAAGCCGATGCGGACGCAACCAAGCCAGAGCATCAAATAGGCGTCGGAATTCTTGGCATAGGCGCCGACGCGGTCGCCCTTCTTCAGGCCCATGCCGGCGAGGCGATGCGCAACGCGGCCGGCGGCGGCGTCGATCTCGGCGAAGGACCATGTGCGGCCGGCAAACGTCAGCGCCGTGCGGCCCCGGTATTTCATCGCCGCGCGGCGCAGGCCGTCCGGGATCGTGCTGCGGTGAAGGGCGGGCGCATTCGCGGCGGACGACATTCGATTTTCCTCCCCAGGATGGTCTGGCCGGTCTCCGGCTCGTCGAGGCGATTTGTAGCGGGTAAGCGGTCCGTGGCAAATGGGAAAGACAGGGAGGCTGGACACATGCAGACGGGCGAATATCGCTATATCGCACAAGAGAAGGTCATCTTCGGCCGGCCGGCGGCGGAGGTCGTGGCGCAACAGGCCGTTTCACGCAACGCATCTCGCGTCTTCGTTGTTTCGGGCCGCTCCCTCAGCCGCAAGACGGATGTCGTTTCCACCATCTCCAAGACGCTGGGCGACCGCTTCGCCGGGCTGTTCGACGATTGCGAGGAACATACGCCGCGCGAAAGCGTGATCGCGCTGGTCAAGCGCCTGCGCGAAACGGGAGCCGACCTCGTCGTCACCATCGGCGGCGGCACGCCGATCGATACGGTGAAGGTGGCCCTGCTCTGCCTCGAAGTCGGCGCGACGACCGAGAAGGATCTCGACAATTGGCATGTGCGCGTAAACCCGGACGGGTCGCGTTTCGTCCCCGCCGTGCCGATGGGCAAGGTGCGCCAGATCGCCGTGCCGACGACGCTGTCGGGCGCGGAATTCAGCGATCTCGGCGGCTGCACGGATCGCGCGGCCGGCGTGAAACAGGGCTTTACCGCGCCGGGCATCTGTCCCGTCGTCGTCGTGCTCGACCCCGCGGTCACTGTGCATACGCCTGATCAATTATGGCTCTCGACCGGCGTCCGCGCGGTGGATCATGCGGTGGAAGCCATCTGCTCGATCAATGCGCAGCCGCTGACCGACGCCTGCGGGCTGGAAGCGCTGCGGCGCTTTGCGACGGCGCTGCCGGTCACGCGCGCGGAACCTGCGAACCTTTCGGCGCGGCTCGATTGCCAGCTCGGCGTCTGGCTCGCGGCGGGCTCGATCAACCGGGTCGATTATGGCGCGAGCCATGGCATGGGCCATGTGCTGGGCGGCGCCTTTGGCACGCCGCACGGCATTACCTCCTGCATCCTTCTGCCGGGCGTGCTCGCCTTCAATCGCGATGCGACGGCGGCGCAGCAGAAGCGGATTGCGGAATCGCTCGGCGCAACCGACGCCTCCGAAGGCGTCCGCACGCTGATCGCGGCACTCGGCCTGCCGACGCGCTTGCGCGATGTGCTGCCGGACAAGAGCCGTTTCGCTGAGCTCGCGCAGAAGTCGCTCGCCAACCAGTGGGTGCGCACCAATCCGGTGCGGATCAATACGGCCGACGATGCGCTGCGCGTGCTCGAAGCCTGCTGGTAGTCAGCGCGCGAGCAACGCCCGCAGACGAACGGGCTCGACGGGCTTGCGCAGGATGACGATGTCCTGCGCAGCCGCCTGGGCGTCGAGCGCCTCGTCGGCTTCGCCCGTGATCAGCGCGCAGTTCGCGCGGTCGCCGAATTTTTCGCGAATGCGCGCTGCGATATCGAAGCCGGTTTCGGCGCCGCCGAGCCGATAGTCGATCAGCACATGCCAGCGCGTGGCGGCATCGGCGCCGGCAAGCAGAGCGATCGCGGCCGCGCCGTCGGCGCAGAAGGACGCCTCGACGCCCCATCGCGCGAGCAGTTTCGCCATGGCGTCCCGTATGCGCGGGTCGTCATCGATGATGAGCGCCTTGCGGCCTTGAACCGCCGAGGGCGCGGGTTGAGCAGGCGCGGGGTGTATTGCTTCGGCTGGCGCGGCGGCGGCCGGCACGAGAATCGCGAAATTCGAGCCGCGCCCCGGCGCAGACCGCAACTCGATCCGCCAGTCCATGCCGTCGCACAGCCTTTTGACGATGCCGAGGCCAAGGCCAAATCCGCGCGCGCGATTGCGCTCGGGATTTCCGAGCTGCAGAAAATCCTCGAAGATTTCGGCGCGCTTTCCGTCCGGTATCCCGATGCCGGTATCGACCACATGGATCGCGATCACGCCGCCGCGCCGCCGGGCGCCGATCAGCACGCCGCCATGCTGCGTGTAGCGCAGCGCGTTCGAGATGAGATTGTTGAGAACGCGTTCGAGAATGTCGGGCGGGACATCGGCGGCGAGATGCGTGTTCGCGACACGCAGGTCGAGGCCGGCGTCGGCGGCTTTCGGCCGCGCCTGAAGGGCGAGGCGCTCGAACAGGTTGGCAAGATCGGTCGGGCGCGGCGCGGCGCGCGCAATCAGCGTGCTCGTTTCCTGCACGCCCATGATGGCGTTGAATTGAGCGTCGAGACTGGCGGCGCAGGCGGCAAGACTGTCCACCAGATTTTCACGCTCGGCCTCTGCGGGATTGTCGCGCAGCAGCGAGAGATAGAGGCCCATGGCGTGCAGCGGCTGACGCAGATCGTGCGCGGCGGCCCCGAAGAAACGGCCACGCTCGGCGCTCAATTGCTCGATGCGTTGCGAATAGGATTTCTGCTGTGCGAGCAGCAGGCCGATCTCGATCTTGTCGTTGACGGCCGAGCGATAGCGGCGCGCGGCCTGCCGCCCGATCGCCAGCATCGTCGGCAGGCAGGCGAGTAGGCAGAAACCGACCGCGCGATCGAAGCCGGCATGGAGCAACAGCCACAGGGCCGCCGGCAGGACGGCGCAAACCTGCATCGCCATCAGAGCCGGCGTGTAGAAAGCGCCCGCCCAGATCGCGCCGGCGCAAAAGATCACGATCATCCAGGCGGGAATGATGGTCGTGACGGGATCGCCCGCGACGGGCAAGGCGATCTGGCCCGCGCTCCACGCGAGCCCGGAGAGCCCGGCGAGCGCCGCTTTCGTCAGCGCCCAGGCGCGCAGGCCGGAAACCGCGGGCTTGCGGACAGCGTAAAGCCGGTTGATGGCGATGATCGCGATTTCACTGACGACGATCCCCAGCCACCACAGAAATGCCGGCCACGGCGGCGTATCCAGCGCCAGCGGCATGGCGAACGCGACGACGGCGGAGCCGGATATGGCGATAAATTGCAGCGGGCGGACCCCGCCCGGCCCGGAGCTCGGCGAGAATTCCGTGAAATAGAGCCGCATCCGCTCGCGCGCGATCGCGTTTTCACGCGAAGCGCTCGACACGCTCAAATGATCTTCTGGCGCAGCGCCCGGGTTACGGCTTCCGTCCGGTTGTTCACGCCCAGGCGGCGGAAGATGTGATGCCAATGGTTCCTCACCGTGCTCTCGGTGATGCCGAGTTCCTCGCCGATGAGTTTGTCAGGCATGCCCTTGCTGGCAAACGTCAGAATATCGCGGCGGCGCTGCGACATCAGCGTGCCGCCGGCGCCGGCGATGGGCGAGGGAAAGGCCTCGTCGCCATCCAGGATGGTCTGGACGGCGTCGGCGAGTTCGTCGGTGTCGAGTTCCTTCGGCAGGCACGCGACGCCGCCGATGCCGCGCACCCCGGCGGCCAGCGCCTGGGTCGGCTCGCCGCAGAGCAGGCCGACGGCGACGGAGGGGTGGCTGGCCCGCAGGCCAGAAATCAGTTCGAACCCGTCGCCATCGACCAGGCGGTAGTCGGCGAGGCAAAGGGCAATGGACGGATCGGCCGCGATTTTCGTCCGCGCCTCGGTCGCTCCGGACGCGACCGCCACCTCCAGCCCCTCGATTCGGGCCTCCAGCGCGCGGCGCAGGCCCTCGCGGTAGATCGGGTGGTCATCGACAAAGAGAATGCGCGCCATGGGCCCTGCCCGCTCGCGCCTGTCCATTGTTATGACGCAGCTTTCGAGAATTAGCCGGTTGAGGCGTCTCTCGCAATCGATCTATCGAAAGCAACAGATCGCGTTCGGGAAGACAGCGGCGGATACTGCTCCCTGCGTCGAGCGCACCGCGAATCCCGGATGGGGGTCCGGGATTTTTGCGGGGCCGTCCGAGCGCATCTGACGCGCGCTCGACGCAGCTTACCTTCTGCACCGATCAGCTTGTCCCGTTCGGCTGACGCCCAAACGCGGCCAATCCTGTCTACCGATAGACCGCCGGCATGGCAGCGGTCGGATAGCGATCGCCCGAGGCCGCGCCCGGCGGAATGGCCGCCGACAATTCCGCCACCTCGTCCGGTGACAGCGCGACGTCGAACGCGCCGAGATTTTCGTCTAGCCGTTCGATGTAGCGCGTGCCGGGAATGGCCACGACATCCTCGCCCTGCGCCAGCACCCAGGCGAGCGCGATCTGCGAGGGCAGGCAGCCTTTTCGCGCCGCCAGCGCTTCCACGCGCTCCACCAGACGGCGGTTGGCGGCGAAATGCTCGCCCTGGAAACGCGGGTGCGCGGCGCGGCGGCCGTCGATGTCTTCCAGCGAGCGCAGCGCGCCGGTCAGAAACCCGCGGCCGAGCGGCGAGTAGGCGACGAAGCTGATCCCCAATTCGCGCGTGACCTTGCGCGTCGCCTCCGCCTCGACGCGGTAGAGCAGCGAATATTCGGTCTCGACCGCCGTGATCGGATGAACCGCATGGGCGCGGCGCACCGTATCGGGATGGGCCTCGGACAGGCCGAGATAGCGGACCTTGCCCGCCTTCACGAGATCGGCCATGGCGCCGACCGTCTCCTCGATCGGCGTCTTCGGATCGACGCGGTGCTGGTAATAGAGGTCGATCACATCGACGCCGAGGCGCTTCAGGCTCGCCTCGCAGGCGGCCTTCACATAGTCGGGCCGGCCGTCGACGCCGTTCGCGCCGCCTTCGCCCTTCACCTGGCCGAATTTGGTGGCGAGCACGACTTTTTCACGGAGGCCTTTGATGGCCCGGCCGACGACTTCCTCGTTGTGGCCCCAGCCGTACATGTCGGCGGTGTCGAGGTGCTCGACGCCGCGCTCGATCGCGGCGCGAATCAGCGCTTCGGACTGGGCGTCGGCGGCGGCGCCATAGACGCCGGACAAGGACATGCAGCCGAGCCCGATCGGCGAGACCCGCAGATCGCTCTGCCCAAGACGCCGCCTCAGATTTTCCGGGACCGCCTTCATGCTTCGTCCTTGCCTGTTTGCGCTTTGCGCGGGATCGTTGGGGCAGATAGGGCGGAAAGCAAGAGCGTCATCCGCCGCCAGGGAGGAAAGAATGACCATTGCCGCCATGCTCGACACATTCTGCCGCGCGGTCGAACGGCGCGACGGCAAGGCTTTCGCGGCGCTGTTTGCGGAGGACGGCGTCTATCACGATGTCTTCTACGGCGCGTTCCAGGGCCGCGAGAAGATCGCGGCCATGATCGACGACTGGTTCTATCGCACCGCGCGCGATTTTCGCTGGGACATGCATGATCCCGTCAGCAATGGAGCGACGCTCTATGCGCGCTACACATTTTCCTACTGCTCCACGCTGCCCGATGCGCCCGCGGGGCGGGTGCAGTTCGAAGGCGTGGCGATCATGGGCCTGCGCGACGGGCTCATCACCAGCTATCGCGAGATCGCCAATGTCGGCCCGGCGCTGGTGGCGCTGAATTTCGCGCCGGAGCGGGTCGTGAAGATCCTGGCCAAGGAAGGCGCCGCGCTGAAGAAGGACCCCGATATGGCGCGCCATATCGGGTGACCAGCATTCCGCCCTGCGCCGTCAGTGCAACAGCGCCATGATCGCGTGAATGTTGAAGAAGGTTCCAGCCAGCAGCACCAGACCGATGCCGCCCAACACGACCGAGCCCATCGCGAATATCATCAGCGACGACAGCAGGCAGACCGACGCCAGAACGATGCCGAGCTGCAGGACCAGCGAGACGATTTCGTAGGCGTGGTATTTCTCGAGATATTCGTCGCGATCGTGCTCCAGTTTCTTGGCCTTCACGATCAGTTCCTTGCGGCCCTCGCCGGTCGAAGGCTCGCTTTCCCAGCGGTCGATCGTGGCCTGCCAGGCGGCCATCTGCTTGTCGAAGGCAGCCTTGTCGCCGGCGGGCGTCACGCGCGCATTCTCGATGTTGGTGCGAACCACCGTCTGCCGGATGGTCTTGGCCTGAAAGAAGTTCCAGGTGTCGCTCGCCTGAATGTTCAGCGCCAGACCGTGCGTCTGCGCCGATTTTCCCAGCATTTCCGAGACGGCGAGAAACAGCGCCAGCACGGAAATCAGGAGGCCGATCAGCTTCGCCGATCCCTTGCCGCTATGCGCCGCCTCGTGCGTCGCTTCGTGCGCGACTTCGTGAACCGCTTCCGCCATGTGCCCCCATCCCCCGGGTTTGTGATCTGACCGTCAAATTGCCGAAAGTCACGACCTTCGACAAGACACAGGCGATGGGGCAATAAAGTCAGGAAGTCCAGCAGGAAAGGTGGAGGGCCGGAGCCCGCCGCCCTTGGAATTGCATCGGGCGTCCGCTCAGAAACCCACGAAGGTCGCGGCCTCGTCGACCGGCTTGCGCTCGGAGACCACCGCATTGGCCGGGAAGGAATCGTCCGGCCAGCCGAGCGCGATGCTCTTCATGATCACCTGATTGTCGGCGATCCCGGCATGTTCGCGGACCACGGGCGACTGCATGATGCCCTGGCTGTTGATGACCGCGCCGAGCCCGCGCGACCACGCGGCGTTGACCAGAGCGGTCGCGACCGCACCGCAATCGAATGCGGTATCGTCGCTCGAGGCCAGTTCCTTGTCGTAGGTGATGATGACGCAGACCGGCGCGTCGAACTGACGGAAGCCGCGCAGAACCCAGTCCTGCCGGGCGTCCTTGTCGTCGCGGGCGATGCCCATGGCCGAGAACAATTGCTTGGCGACGCCGATCTGGCGCTCGCGATGCACGCCGTCGAACGGCTGCCCGATGCGGAATTCGCGGGAATGCGGCACGCCCGCCAGATTGCGCTCGGTATTGCCCTTGCGGATGCGGTCGAGCGGTTCGCCGGTGATGACGTAGAAATTCCAGGGCTGCGTGTTCATCGAGGACGGCGCGCGCATGGCCAGCGTCAGCACTTCCTTGATCAGCTCCATCGGCACGGGATCGGGCTTGTAGCCACGAATGCTGCGGCGGCCGAGTATGACGTCGTCGAATTTCATTTTTGCTTTTTCCCGAAACTGTTGCGTGCCGCATGATAGGCGGGAGCGCGGGCGTAGGTAAGCGCCTGCGCCGCGCGGGCAGCGCAGGTCGGCAATGCAGCCGCTTCAGGCTTGAAGGGATTTGGAGCGGGCGATGAGAATCGAACTCACGACATACAGCTTGGGAAGCGCGCCTAACCCACTGATTTGAAGTTCCCCCGTTCCCGATCCCGCAAAGGAGATCGGGACGATGAATAGGGCCCTTAGATGCAGAAACCCCGGTGCGCTGGCAGGCGCGACCGGGGCTAGCAGCACTTTCGGAGGCAATCGGAAAGCGCGCGAACAATACACGACTGATTCGCGCCAGTCTACCGCCTGCGAACTGATTGAACTGGCGCACGCGGTGCGCCGAATTCACGATCCGCTGCGCAGCAACCCTGCCGCCATCTTCGAGGCGAAGGACGAAATCGCTGGCCGCCTGATCTCCATCGCCAGGCAGATGGAGGCGGCCAATGGCTGACGATCTTCAGGCCTTCGGCAACACGAAGCTCACTTTCCTGGCGAACGTTGCAGCCGACGCCACGCTCCCCAAGGTCGCAGCGCGCGTCGCGATCTTGCTGGCGACGAAGTACATGCATGAGGACAACGGCGGTTGGGCATGGCCGTCCATCGCAACCGCGGCAGCCGATCTGGGCCTGAAGGACGATTCCGGTGTCCGGGATGCGCTCCAAGCCCTTGTGCGCAACGGTCACCTGACGCCCTTCGAGCGGCAGGGTCGATCGACCCGCTATCAGATGGCGATCCGGAGCAACAACCCCTGGGCAAAATCAACAGAGGTTGAGGCCGACCCCTCGGGATTTTCCGGAGGGGACCCCTCGGCAAATACCGGAGGGGTTGATCAATACCCCTCGGAAAAAACCATAGGGGTAACCCCTCCTGTTTTTGCCCACCCCTCGGCAAAAACACCCTGCACCCCTCCTGTTTTTGCCCAGGGGACCCCTCCGGTTTTTGCCCACCCTAACACCCTCCAAATAACACCCTCCAATGAACATCAGGGAGAGAGTCTCTCTCCGCCATCGCGATCGGTTTCGAAATCGGACGCGAAGGACGCCGACGACGGCTTCGAGGCGTTCTGGCAGACCTATCCCCGCCGCGTCGGAAAGGGCGCGGCCCGGAAGTCGTATTCCGCCGCTCTCAAGCGCGGCGCCTCGCCCGAGGATTTGATCCGCGCCGCGGCCCGCTTCGCGGCCGAGCGCGATCGCGAACCTGATCCGGCGAAGCGGGAGAAGTTCACGCCGCACCCCGCGACCTGGTTGAACGGCGAGCGATACACCGATGAGCCGACCCCGGTCGTCGTCGACTTCCCACGGCAAGGCGCGGGCTACAGACCACCAAGCGCTGTAGAAATCGCCTTTCGCGGGAGGGGCCAATGACGCGCCTCGCAGCCAACCCGAAGGCGGTAGCCGCACCGCCCGCGGTCGTCTCCGCCAGTATGAACACGGTTCGCGGCCTTTTCGACCGGGTTGGGGACCTCGAAGCGCTGGTGGCCCGGCGTGTCGCGAATTCGTCGGACGTCTTCAAGCTGCAAGCGTTGAAATCCGAACGGCGGAACTATGTTGCGGCGATCGGCCGGCTCGACACTCTACCGGCCCCATCCGATCTCGCCAGGCAAATCGACCGCTTGCGCGCCGCGACCTTCGCCGCGGCAACCGAGGATGAGGCGAGTTTCATCATCGGGACCATGCTCGACGCGATCCCGGCCGCAGCGAACCGCCTGAGCGCCACGTACGTGGACGCTCTCGTGTGGGCAGTTCTTCACGCTGACGATGATCGCGATCCCAGCGCTTTCCCGAAGTTTCGCGGTTTCTCGGTCGAAGTCCTGGCGAGCGCCGCGCGCCATATCTGGCTGACCGTCAAGTATGCGCCCGCGATCCAAGAGGTCGTTGACGCCGCCGACAAGGCGCGCGCCAGGCATCACCTGGCCCTCAACACGACGCTGAAGATCGCCAGCCTGCGCGAGAACGCCGACGCCGTCGTCTCGACCGTCGAGGCCGCAGAGCCCATGCCGGAGGACCCCGATGCAATCCCCTTCTGACGGGTCCTTCCTAACGCGACCGGACTGCGGGGCAGGAAACCCCGACGCTTCAATCTCGAATGAAATCTCCAAGGGCGGGCCGTTGCTGAACGGCTCGGAAAGGTGACATCATGACCACGCTCAAGTCGACACTCGCAATTCTGGTGAAGGCCGATCTCAAAGAGGCAAAAACGGCGGCACAGGCGTTGAAGGACGTCGAAGCCAACGCCAAGGCTGCTGCGAAGGCCATGCAGGGCTCTGGCGCCACGGACCGTTTCACGAAATCTCTCGCCGGCTTGAAGTTGCAGGCGAACGATATCGACACCGTTCGCAAAGCGTGGGTCGATTACGCAAAGAGCGCGAACCTCGCGGCCGATGCGTCGAAATGGACGAAGGCGCAGGCGAACGACGTCCGCGCGTGGGAGCGCCAGACGGTTGCAGCCCTGCGGAACGTCAAGCGCGAGCAGGCGACATTCAACAAAGGGCTGGCCGCCGCTGCGGCCAGCGCGGAAGCCGGGCGCCTGACGCCCGGGAAAATGATCGGCGGCGCCCTCGGCCTGGCGGGAGGACACAAGGCAAACGAGCTTCGCAAGAAGACCGTCCAACAATATCGCGAGGCGGACGACACGCTGCGGTATCAGGGCGCGATGGCTGATCTGTCGCCCGAGGAGATGGACTCGAGGATGAAGCAGGCGCTCCGGCTTGGGCCCGAAAAGGGGCTGAAGCCGGGCGAGATACTGCACGCTCAGCAGAAGCTCGCCGGCCGCGGCGTCAAAAAGGATTTCGTCGAGCCCATGACCGAGCAATTGGCCGACTACGCCCGCGCCATGAACACGACGATGGAAAACGCGGCTGTTACGATGGAAACGATTTTGTTTTCGACCGGCCAGCATATCGAAACAGCGGGCGAGGCCCGCAAGGCGATGCAGCGCCAAATCGATATCGCCGTGAAGGCGGCGAAAGTCGGCGGTATGGACGACTCCGATATCCAGTTGGGCGCAAAGTTCGGCGCCGCAACCGGCCATGCGGGCGGCTTCAAGAATGAGACGATCTTCGGGATCATGGCTGCGCTATCGCGCGCAGGCTATCGCGGCGATGAAGGCGGCGTCGCAACCCGCGCGATTGCGTCGAAGCTGGTCAGCCCGACCTCGAAGGGGCTGGACGCCCTGTCGGCCATGGGCATTGACTATAACCAGTATGCTCGCGGCGGCGGCATGAACCCGAACAATTTGGAGTCGATGACGAAGCGACGCTTCGGAAAGAGCTTCAGCGGCGATCAGCTTTCGAAGCTGCAGCAGATCATGGACGATCCCGAGGCGGTCGGTAATCGGGACGATTTCGTTTCGAAAGTCTCGGAAGTGATCGCGCAGTCCTTCGAGAAGAACAAGAAGGGGCAGACCAAGGCCCAGGACGCGCAGAAGATCGCGAAGCTGGCCGGCGACTTCTACAAGAACGCGATCCAGAACGTCGATATCGAAGGCCTGCTGACCAAAATCCTCGAAAGCAACCCCTCGCTTCAGCAGTTGAATGCGCTTTTCACGAGCCAGCACGGCGGCAAGGTTTCGGCGCTCGCCGAAAATGTCGATCGGTTCAAGCAAATTATAGAGGCGATCAACAGCGTTACCGAAGGCTTCGCGGGCGGGATCGGCGACAAGCGCAACGCCGGCGTCGCGGGCTCGATGAACAGGTTGGAGGCGTCGCTCGATTCGCTCACCATCCGCGTCGGCCAGGCCAACGAGGGGCTGATAAAATTCAGCGCCGACCTCCTCGCCGGCGCTGCGAAAAAAGGGATCGACCTTCCGAACGGCGCAATAGCAGCCGGCACCGGCGCGCTGGGGGCGGGCGTAGCTGCGACCACCGGTGCCGGGCTCTGGGGATACCTCGGCGGCGGCGGCGTTGCCGGCGCATTCAAGGGAGCCATGTTGCCTTGGTCATGGGCCGCCCGAGCCGGCGCTGCGGCCGCAGGCTCGCCGCTCGGGATCGCCGGCCTCGGCCTTGCCGGCATCGCCGCTGCGACGCCTGAGAAGGATCGCAAGGCGCTGGCGTCGACCGCCGGTTATCCGGAAATGCTTCGGGGCGGCAAGTCGTGGATGCCAGGCGCAGGCGGTAAGGGACCGCTCGGCCTTGGCGATTTCGACGGCCAGGCGATGCCGAAGGTCGACACCAAAGAAATCGAGAAGGCGAAGACGGAAGCCGAGGGCGCAAAAGAAGCGATGGACGGCCTCAACACCACCTTCTCACCGAAAGTGGATTCGTCGTCGATCGACGCCTTCATCGGCAAGGTTGCGCAGGCGAAGGCCGCCGTCGCCGGCCTCGGCGCATCGGTCAACGCTCAAACCGCGAGGATCGGCGCTCTCGGGAAGGTGCAGCGCGGGAACTTCACCTTCGGCGGCGTACAAGGCGAATGAGGGCGAGGCCATGACGGAAGCACCACTCCCGCCGATCGGCGATATCGCGGCGCTGGCGATCGAAAACGCAACGACCTTGCAACGCCTGGTCGTTGAAATGATCGGTACCGTTTACGTCCTCCGGGCGACGCTGATTGATCTCGCAGCGTCCGACCCGGCGCTGATCGATCGTATCCGCGAAAGCCTTCAGGCCGACATGAGCCAACACGCGCCCCACATTCAAGGCGCGGTGCGGAACCTGCTCGATTCGATATCGGACCCATCAGGTCTGCCGGCCGCAACACTCCAATGAACGAAGCCGGGCCAACGCCGACAAGAATATCGGGTCGCGCGCTCGCCGACCTTCTCGGCGTGCACGAGCGCACTATCCGCGATCTGGCCGGCGACGGCTACATCGTGAAGCTCGGCAAGGGTGTTTACGACCGGGACGCTTCGATCCGGGCTTATTGCACCCGCCTTCGGGAGATCGCCGCCGGGCGTGGTGGCGAGTCGGGCGTGGCAACCCTGACGGCCGAGCGCGCGCGCCTGGCGCGCGAGCAAGCCGACGAACGGGCGATGAAGAACGCCGCCCAACGCGGCGACATGGTGCCGGCGGCCGACGTGAAGGCGCGCTGGCAGGCGATCCTTGTCGGCGTCCGCTCGCGCATCCTCGCAGTGCCGAGCCGGGTCCGGATGCGGGCGCCGCATCTGACACTCGCCGAAATCGAGATCGTCGATTCCGAAATTCGCGAAGCCCTCGAGGAGGCCGCAAATGGATAGCCTCGCTGTCGCGCAGCGGGAGGCGTTGGCGTCCCTTCGGCCGCCGCCACGCCTTCCGCTCTCCGAATGGATCGAAGCTAGCCTTCGTCTTCCGCAGGGCGTCTCCGCGCAGCCAGGCAGGGTCCGGCTTTGGCCGTATCAGCGCGAGATCGCAGACGTGATCTCCGATCCCGCCATCGAGCGCGTGACAATCGTCAAATCGGCCCGACTCGGCTTCACGACGTTGTTGACGGGCGCGCTCGGCCATTTCGCAGCAAACGAGCCCTCGCCCGTCCTGGCGCTCCTCCCGACCGAGGCCGACGCCCGCGACTACATGGTGTCCGATATCGAGCCGATCTTCGAGGCGTCGCCGGCGCTCGCCGGGTTGCTCGAAGCGGATTCGGGCGAGGCCGGCCGCAACACGCTTCTGTCTCGACGCTTCCCCGGCGGTTCGCTGAAGATCGTCGCCGCGAAGTCGCCGCGCAATCTGCGGCGACACAATGCGCGCATCGTGCTTGTCGACGAAGCCGACGCGATGGAGCCCGGCGCCGAAGGATCGCCGATCGCGCTCGCCGAGAAGCGCACTCTCGCGTTCCCCGACCGCAAAATTGTGATCGGCTCGACGCCTCTGCATGTCGAGACGTCGAACGTGCTGCGCGCCTATGCGTCGAGCGATCGGAGGATCTTCGAAGTCCCCTGCCCGGCGTGTGGCGCCTTCGTCTTCCTGCGTTGGCGGCATATCGAATGGCAGGAAGGCCGACCGGAAACTGCGGCCTATCGGTGCGAACACTGCGCTGATCTCATTCCCGAACGCCACAAGATGCAGATGCTCGCCGACGGCCGCTGGCGCGCGCAGGCGCCGGAAGTCGAAGGCCATGCCGGCTTCATGATCAACGCGCTGGTGTCGCCGCTGGCGAATGCATCGTGGGCCAAGCTCGCCGAAGAATTTCTTCGTGCGAAGGACGACCCCGATCTGTTGCAGCCCTTCGTCAATACCGTCCTGGCCGAAGGCTGGAATGACGCCGAGGACGAGACAGATGAACTGGCGCTGCAACAGCGCGTCGAGCCGATCGGGCTCGAGCGCATTCCGCCGGAAGTTCTGGCGATCACCGTCGGCGTCGACGTGCAAGATGATCGCCTCGAGGCGACGATTGTCGGATGGTCGCGAACGGATGCGATCGCTCTGGCGCATACCGTGATTTGGGGCTCGCCTGACGACGATTCGACATGGGCGGAGTTGGACGAACTGGCGCGCTCGCGCTGGACGCATCCGCACGGCGGAAAGCTGAAGGTCGACGCGATGATTGTCGATTCCGGCGACGGCGACTGGACGGACAAGGTCTATGCGTTTTGTTTCCCCCGTCTGTCGCGCCGGATCATGGCCGGCAAGGGCGTCTTCGGATCGCGGCCAGCACTTCAGCACTCGAAGACGAAAGTGAAGGGCGGGCGCCTCTTTCTCGTTGGCGTCGACGGTCTGAAGACGACGATCGCCAGCCGCCTGGCGCGCGGCCGATCGATCCGCTTTTCGGACAGCTTGGAGCCCGTTTGGTTCGAACAGCTATGCTCGGAACGGAAGGTGTTGCGATACGTCCGGGGCATGCCCGTGCGCCGCTTCGAGCGCAAGCCCGGCGCCCAGGCCGAGGCGCTCGATTGCATGGTGTACGCCTTTGCAGCCCGCCAAGGCGTGATGATCAATTTCGAAATGCGGGAGGCGGAATTGAAGTCGGCCGAGCCGCCGAAGGCGCCGCCGCGCGTAATCAGGTCGACTTGGATGGATCGCTAGGAGGAGTAATTTCTGCCAACCGCTTCTTTGTGGTCGCTGCGATCACTCTGCTCGATCTGTAGAACCCGTCTTCAGCGAACAACCGGCCTAACCAAAGTCTAGGGTTTTCAGGCACCCACGCCTTTATCAACTCTCGGTACCTTTTGGCGCCGCGCCGACTCATTCCGTCGGGAAGAGCCAGAAGGTTGTTGCTCAAGTGCCACCGGCACAAGGTTGCGGCGAGGAAATCTGGCACCTTGATCAGCGGATCATACACCGCCTCGTTGCCCCGTGTTCGATGATCCCACAACCCAATTTGAGGGGGTTTTTTCCCAGGATGCTTCTGATACCAAGCTTCTAAAAAGATCATGTGCGCGAGTGATGACCATGCAGAATTGCAAATCGTCGTCATCTTGTCGCGATCCGGGAACCAGCCGACCAACTCGAGATCGACGTTAGATGCGATCGCCTTGGTTATGAATGTATAAAACGTCGCCAATAATAGAACGTTCTCAAATAAATCTAGGCTGAACGAGTTCTGCAACGCTCGCTGATAGAGATCATTCAGATGCTTCCTATGCTCCGGAAGCAATTTACTCGCATATGGACTGTTTTTTGAATCGAATAGAAGACCTTGTGCGTCAGCTAAATTTACTTTTCGACTCCCTTCGTTGAAGCACAATCTGGGTGGCGGCACCATTATGACGAAGGAAAAACAATCTGCTCCACGAACAAATTTCTTGTGTTTATTTGTGATACGTACGGCCTTCTTGAAATCGTGCGGAAATACATGATTAAGCTTTTCGACCGCATGCTGATATCCGTTGACCATCGGAAAGCACGAAAACGCGAACACTCGCGAGGCAGCGTCATGCTGCAGTTCGACGTTGAAATCAGCGGCGATTATCCATCGACGGGCTTGGATATGGGTGCCGATGAAAGCGACTAAGTCGCTTCGGCCGCCTTGGTTGAAACTGGACTCCATCGCGGCAATTATGTCGTATGGATTGAATTTCACGCCCGAATGACTTTCTTTCTACTTACCTAAGATCTTCGACAAAAGACGACGAATGGCTTCGGGCCGTCTAGGCTTCGGGTCTGGTTGCTGCGCAATCCAGCCGTCGAGCGAATCGAGCGCGTTGCGTTCGAGACGAACCTTTACGGCTTCACTATCGACAGTCGGCCGCCCCCGTCCGGATTTTTTGGGCCCATCATTTGACATGGTTAATTCTTAGGCCCATAAAATGCGGGCCGCAAGCGGCTTGCACCCCGCTGGCGGCCCTAACCAAACCGAACGCATGAGGTTCGACATGGCCGACTCCCAAGATACCCGAATTCCGTCCGCAGTACCGAATCGCTTCGCACCCGATATTCGCGCCCTGGCGAACGAAATTGGCGATCTGATCAACGCTTACAGCGCCTTGGACGAAGTTCGGCCGCGAGAGAGGCAGGGTCTCCGTCAGATCAAAATCGAAGACGCGGAAAACGCGGTCCTGGACCGTCGGCGGCTACTCGAATCGCTGGCACACATGAACACGGCCGAGTGTTCCCTCGGCGCCGTCCTGCAACTCGGAATTATGGTCGACGTCTTCGACGACACGATCGGCTGCATCGGCCGCCCCTTCGGCCGCGGGCCGTCAACAGAGGAGGTCAGGATTCTGGAGAGGCGCTTCAACGGGCTCGCCTTGCATCTTCTGGCCTACATTACCCGCTTGGCGCCGGAACTTCGGGAAGGCCCGATCGCTCAGACATATTTCAATCCCCATCCCGGGCGCGATCCAATCGACGCGGCCCGGGACGCGCTCAATGAGCCGGTAGCGGCGTGACTCGCCGGCGTAAGGGGGCGGGCGTTCACCCGCCCCTTGACCCCGCCGTTGCTGGTTTGGTGGGCGCGCTCGCGCGCGCTGCGGCGCGTCGAGATTTTGCCGAAGCGAAAACGAGCGAACGTCGAGAAGACGATCGGCCGCCGCAAAACACGCCACCACGGAAATTCATCAAAAATCAGTCGTAATGGTGTCTATCTTGACTCCAATCGAGTCGTGAGGCATGGTGTCACAAAATTCACCATGAGAGCCGCCCCATGCTGACCCGGACCGACTTCTGCACCCTCCTCAAGGTCGATACCGATGGGCTGAAGAACATCGTCCGTCGAGGATATCTGCCCTATCGGGAGGAATTGCTCGACAAAGGCCAGTACACCGCTCTCGAAGCGCTGTTGGCGATCATGGCCGAGGACGAATTCGAGCAGGGTCGTTCCATGCTCGCCGCGGCGAAGATCGTTGGCCGCATGGCGGGCGCGGTCGCTGAAGAACTCCGCGATATCGCGAAGACGTCGCAGGACCTTTGCGACGGGATTTCGGTCAACGAAATCTTCGGGGTGACGATCGAACTTCCTTTCGGCAACGACCCCTCCCATGTCGCTCTTTGCGGGACCTTGGCCCAGATCAACAAAGGCCTCGGCGCCTTTCCTGCGATCGTCCGGTTCACGCCGCTCAACGTCTCGCGAGCCGCCGCGGTCATGCGCATGCGGGCATCGCGGGCCGACATTCGTTTGGGCGGGGTTTGGGGCGACTGATGATCGGCCGCGAGATCATCGCCCGGGCACTTCAAGGCCTCGGCCTCTCCCGCCAGGCGGCGCGTTTCCAGACGCGGACGATGGGGTTCGACGGCGCGGCCGGCGGCCGGCGTCTTCGCAACGCCGGCCATATCGATCTTCCACTCGCATCGCAGATTGCGGCTCGACAGACGCTCGCGCGCCGCGCGCGCTATCTCGAAGCGAACAATGGATATGCAGCGGGCGGCGTGAACGCTTGGGCGTCCGCTCTTGTCGGAGCGGGGATCAAGCCGCAGTCCGCGCACCCTGACGCTGCTACCCGCAAGCTGATCAACGCCGCCTTCGATCGCTGGACGCGCGAAGCGGATGCTGACGGCCTCGCCGATTTCTACGGGCTTCAGGATATCGTCGCGCGGCGCCTTGTCGTCGACGGTGAAGCCTTCGCGGTCTTCGCGCATGACAGCGCCGGTCGCCTGCGCCTGCGCCTGATGGACGGCGAGCAAGTCTCTGGCGCGTACCACACCGAACTCCAAGGCGGGGCGCGCATCGTCGCCGGCGTCGAATATGACGACGCCGGGCGGCGCGTCGCCTACCACGCATGGAGGCAACGGCCGGGCCTGCCGATCATGCCGGCGCTGCAACTCTTGCGCCTGCCGGCCGAAGACGTTGTGCATGTTCTAAAGGTCACCACGCCGGGCCAGGTTCGCGGCGTCTCTTGGTTCGCGCCGATCCTCTTGCGGCTCGCCGATCTCGACTCGAGCCACGACGCGCAACTTACGCGCCAGAAGGTCGCCGCATTGTTGGCCGGCTTCATTGTAGACCCCAATGGCGAGGCCGGCGGTTTCGATGGCGAGTCTGACGGCCGCGGCAATCTCGAAGGTGGCCTTGAACCGGGGACGTTGAAGGTTCTCGCGCCCGGCCAAGACGTTCGTTTCTCGGAGCCGGCTGAGGTCGGCGCCGAAGTGATCGCCTTCATGAAGCTCACGGCAAAAGAGGTAGCCTCCGGACTTGGCGTTCCCTTCGAAGAGCTCTCGGCCGATCGGTCGGAAGGCAACTATTCGTCGATGCGCGACGGCAAGATCGAGTTCCGTCGGCGCGCTGAAGCGATCCAGTTCGGAACGATCATCAATCGATTCTGCGATCCCGTGTGGCGTCGCTGGATCACGACGGAAGTCCTGTCCGGACGGCTTGATGCGCCGGGGTTCGAAACCGACCCGGAGCCTTACTTCGCGGCTAATTGGCTTCCGCCGAAAAATGAATGGGTCGACCCGCTGCGCGACGCGCAGGCTGAAATCCTCGCGATCAATGCAGGATTAATGAGCCGCCGCCAGGCAGTCGCCGCCCGCGGCTACGACCTCGAGGCGCTCGACGCCGAGATCGCGCAGGATCGCGCCGACGCGGAACGTCTTGGCCTGCAATTCGAAGTAAAACCGACGCCGCCCGCCCCGGCGCAGCCGCAAGGGGCAGACACGTGAGCGAAGCCGTCGCTATTCTCACTCGCGCCGCGCCGCTGACACCGGCATCGTGGAATTCGCAGGAACGCAGCTTCGAAGTCGTCTTCGCGACCGAAGCCCCGGTCCCGCGCCGCGACGCGCGCGGTCCGTTTTTCGAAGTGCTGTCCGTCGCGGGTATGCAGCCAGCCGCCCATGCGCTGCCCGTTCTGGATAGCCATGCGCGGGGCAGCCTCTCAAGCCAGATCGGGGGAGCCAGCAACGTTCGCGTCGCCGGCGGGGAAGCCCTCGCTTCGGTGAGGCTGTCCCGCGCAAACCCTATCGCCGATCGTGTCGCGATTGATCTCGACGCCGGCCAAACGTTCGGCGTTTCGACCGGCTACATCATCAACGAAGCGAAGGAATCGACCCGCGACGGCGCGCGCTATTTGACCGCGACGCGCTGGACAGTCGTCGAGATTTCGCTTGTCCCAGTCCCCGCCGACGCACGCACTGGCATTAGGAGCCAAGGCATGCCCGAAGCAACCCCGGTCGCCACGCCGGAACCCACACCGCCGGCCGCCGTGACGCGGGCCGCTGGCACTCCTCCTACCCCGGCCACGCCTTCCCCGGCGCCGATGCCCGAAAGCCGCGTCGCCGATCGTGCCGCGGTCAATGCGGAAATCCGCTCGATCGCTCGAGTCGCTTCGCTCGACCAGACGTGGATCGATGCGCAAATCGACGCCAACGCGACAATCGAGTCGGCCCGTACCGGCGCGTTCGAGATCATGCGCAACCGCTCGGCGCCGGCGAACGAGATCAGGACGCAGGCGATCGTCGGGACGGACTTCAACGATCCGGAGGCTCGCGCCAGGGCGATCGGCGAGGCGCTCTACACGCGCACGCATCCATCTCACCAGCCGAGCGAAGCGGCCCGACAGTTCGTCGGCCTGACGATCCCGGAAATCGCACGCGATTGCCTTCGCACTCGCGGTATTGCGACCACGGGAATGTCGACCGGTCGGATGATTGAACGGGCGCTTCAGTCAACGTCCGATTTCCCGCTGCTCCTCAGCGATACCGTGAATAGGACGCTGCGCCAGGCGTACGACTCCGCCCCGGCCGGCGTCCGCCGTCTCGGTCGCCAGACCACGGCGAAGGATTTCCGCTCGAAGCATCGAATTCAGTTTTCGACGGCGCCGACGTTGGAGCCGTTGAACGAATCCGGCGAGTTCAAGTCGGGCGCGATGGCCGAGGCGCAGGAAAGCTACAAGGTCGACACGTTTGGTCGCATCGTCGGCCTCACTCGACAGGCGATGATCAACGACGATCTCGGCGCCTTTACCGACGTGATGCGGCGCATGGGTCAGGCGTCGGCGGCGTTCGAAGCGAACTTTCTCGCCGATCTTGTCGTCAACAACCCGGCAATGAGCGACGGCAAGACGCTCTTTCATGCGGATCACGGCAATATCGCCGGCTCGGCGGCGCCGATCGGCGTCGACAGCCTCTCGGCGGCCCGCCAGGCGATGCGCCTGCAGAAGGGCCTTCTCGGCGAACTGATCGCTGTCACGCCGAAATACATCCTTGTCGGCGCCGATCGCGAGACGGAAGCCGAGAAGGCTGTGTCGACGATTACGCCGGTCGTTTCGCAGGAAGTGAACCCCTTCCAGTCGAAGCTCGAAGTCGTCGTCGACCCGCGCATCAGCGGCGAGTGGTATCTCGTCGCCGATCCCGCCGAAATCGACGGGCTCGAATACGCGTATCTCGAGGGCGCAGCGGGTCCGCAGATCACGTCCGAAGTCGGCTTCGACGTCGACGGCGTTCGCTTCCGAGTGCGTCTCGACTTCGGCGGCGGCTTCGTCGACTGGCGCGGCTGGCATCGCAACGCGGGAGCGTAAGCAACATGGCTCTTGAACTGGACGATCTTCAGGCTCGGCTCGCTGATCTCCTCAAGCTGCGGTACGGCGGCGAAAGCGAGATCATGACGCGCACGCTCGACGCTGAAGAACGCGTTCGTTTCAAGAGCGACAAGGATCTGACGCTCGCGATCGCCGATTGCGAGCGCCGCATTTCCAAGCTTCAGGGCGGGCGCATTCACACCGTGCGCATCGCCGCTTCGAAAGGACTGTAGGTCATGAAAAACTTTGTGCAGCCTGGCTGCAATCTCACCGTCACCGCACCGGCCGGCGGCGTGTCGTCCGGCGATCCCGTCAAGATCGGCTCTCTGTTCGGCGTCGCCGCCTACAGCGCGCCGGCAGGCGCCCCGCTGGAAATCACAACCGAAGGCGTCTTCGATCTTCCGAAGGCCGCCGGCGTCGCGTTTGCACAGGGCGACAAGGCGTATTTCGACACAGCGGCGAAAGATATCGCCGCTGCGGCGAACGGCCTCGCTTGGGTCGGCGTCGTGACTGAAGGCGTCCTGGCCGGCGCCGCGAGCGTCCGCGTCCGACTGAACCACGTTCCGGTTTAAGGCTCACCGGGGGGTTCATTGAGGGCGATGGCCGCCCGTCCGACAGCGAGAAAGGCGATCGGGCCCCCGGACCGAGTGAAGATCCCGTCAATCGCCGAAGGCGGCCAAGGAATTCGAGAAGGAGCACATGCCAAGGTCCGCGACCATATCGACGGGCGAGAAGGTCAAGACGCAGGGACTGTTCCCGTGCGAGGCCGAGATCGCGCGCCGCCTGTCGCAGACCTTGCCGGAATGGCGAGCCAAGGCGCCTATCTTGGAGCGCGATGGCCTGCCCCGCGTCGACCCTATGATGGGCGGTCGCTTCTGGCCTGCCGTCGAAGCCTACTGGCATCGCCGATACGCCCTCGCTACCGTCGAGCCCTCCCAACCCGATGGAGGAGAAAAGCTCGATGAACTTTGAAACCCCTGGCCTCAAGAGGAGGCCGAACAAAGACGGCAGGATGCGCCTGTATTGGTGCGCCCGCGCCGATCTGGTGAAGGCCGGCTATCGCCCGCCGACAGTCCCGCTGCATTACGACTGGACCGACCCCGCGCAACACGCGCTTGTTTCCGCCGCCTGCATGAAGTTGCAAGCTGAGATGCTCGAATGGTCCGCCAATCGTGGTGTCCAACGGGCGACGTTCAATGGGACGGTCGGGGATCTGATCCGCCGCTACCAGACAGACGCGGCGAGCCCTTATCGTCGCATCAAATGGAACACGGCGCGCACCTACGATCAGGTTCTCGCGTCGCTGGACAAGGCTGTAGGTGGGCGCGCGCTGGCGCGGCTCGGCCTTGATGATTTCCGGCGCTGGTATGATGCAGCCCGGAAGCCGAAGGCACCTGGCGGGCCCGAACGGCTTCGCAAGGCGCATGGGCTGATATCGATGGTTCGGCGGATCGTCGCCTACGGCGTCGCCGCCGAACTGTCCGAGTGCCCTCGCCTATCGGCGATCCTGAAGGCGACGGAATTCGAAGCGCCGGCGCCGAGACGTGAGAAGCTGACGCTTGCGCATGTCGAAAGCATCGTCGCGAAAGCGATCGAAGAAAAGCGCGTCTCTCTCGCGCTAGGGACGGTCCTACAGTTCGAAACGACGCTCCGGCAACGAGACGTCATCGGCGAGTGGCAACCCCTGCCAGCGGGCGCCGCGGCCTCGGGAATTGTGCTCGGCGGTCGCCGCTGGACCAACGGCCTGACATGGGCCGATCTCAGCGCCGACTTCGAGCTCTACAAGCAAACGACGAAGACGGGCGCGATCGCCGCGCATGATCTGCGGCTTTGTCCGCTCGCGATGAAGATGATCGCTCTTGTCCCGGCCGATCGCCGCGTCGGCCCGATCATCATCGACGAAACGGCTGGCCGCCCGTATGCCGAACACGCCTATGCGCGTGAGTGGCGCGCGATCGCCGAGAAGGCAGGCGTACCAAAAGGCGTCTGGAATATGGATGCGCGAGCGGGCGGGATATCGGAGGCCGACGACGCCGGCGCCGATCTCGACGATATCCGATCGGCCGCTGCGCATTCGCAAGTTTCGACGACGGCTCGATATGTCCGCGGGACGATCGGGAAGTCGCGAAAGGTCGCTCGACTCAGGGCCGCGCATCGCGCGGAACGCAAGTCGAACGATTGATGGGGAACGGATTAGGGAACGCGGGGAACGGATAGATCCGTGGTAGGGCGACAATCGATTGTTATCGTTGCGCGAAATGGAGCGGGCGATGAGAATCGAACTCACGACATACAGCTTGGGAAGCTGTCGTTCTACCACTGAACTACGCCCGCGCGCGGCTGCCGTTTCAGGGGATTCGGCTGCTGGGCGACATTAGCCTGCCAGCCGAGCGCCGGGCAATGGGCGCATCGACCGGCCCCGCCCGCCGCGCTTTCCACTGCGGGCCTGCCCGCCTATTGTGCGCGCCCGCCGCGCCAAAGCGCGGGACATTGCGAAGGACACTATGAAGCGTATCGCCGCCGCCCTTGCCGGATCGCTCGCCTGCCTTGCCGTCGTGGCCGGCGCCGCGCCCGCCCGCGCGCAGGAAAAGCCTGATCTCGCGGTCGAGGCGCGCAATCTGTCGACGCCCGATATCTGCGCGGAAAAGGACAATATCCAGATCGATTTCGCCTCGCCCGCCGTGCGCTCCTTCCGCGTGCAGGCGATCCACCCGGTTTATATCGGGTCGATCGGCGTCGACCGCTATGCGCCGGATTTTTCCAGTTGCTCCTTTGCGACCAACAAATATTTCGGCGAGGACGGCGAGCGCGTGACGCTCTACGAGACGCCCTCGCTGCAGATCGTCGGCTACAGACTGCCGAATTTCTGGCGGCCCGCGAAAACGCCGATCCGCATCGGCGCGAAGACGTTCGAGGGTTTTCACGCGGCGCAGGTGTGGGTGCGCCACCGCGAGCGTGCCGAGGAAGTGGTGGTCTTCTATCCGCCCGACGGCTATTGGCGCATCCGCCCCCTGCCCTTCGCCGACATGCGCTGGACCGCCTATGGCTCGTCCTTCCTGATCGGCCCGGTGGAAGTGCAGGAGCGCCCGGTGGTCGATCTCGCCAGCATCGGCTTCGATCCTGCGAGCAAGACATTCGCGCTGGAGTTCCGGCGCGGCGGCTCGGCGAAAATGACGCTGGAGGCGCTGGACCAGGACCATATTTCGCTCGACGTCGCCTTCGACGGCGCCATGCCCAACAACCTGCCCTTCGCCACGCTGCGGTCGATGTTTGCGACCGAAACCAATTCGGACGTGGCGCGCGCGGCCTGGCTGCCCAAGGGCGCCGACGCCTGGAGCGAAGGCTCGATCATGGATTTCCGGAAGGGCGAGGTGACCGAATTCTGGGCCGGCCGCCGCCTGCCGTCACGCCATAACACCAGCGCGCCGGACATGAATTTCAGCCTGTTCTCGCCCAAGGCGCAGCGCTGAATGCTGGCGCCTGCGCCCGGCGCCGAAGCGTCACGGAAGCGGATCGCGCTGATCGACATGGCGCGCGGCGGCGCGCTTGTGGCGATGTTCGCCTATCACCTGGTCTGGGATCTCGCGCATTTCGGCTATATCGACGGGCGCACGCCGTTCATGCCGGAAATGCGGCTGTTCAGCCATGTGATCGCCTGTTCGTTCCTGTTCATCGCCGGCTTGAGCCTGGCGCTGGCGAAACGCGATCCGTTCGACTGGCGCGCTTTCTGGAAACGGCTGGCGATGATTGCTGGCGCTGCGGCTCTGGTGACGCTCGCCAGTTGGTTTCTCTTTCCGAATGCGCTGATCTTTTTCGGCATCCTGCATTGCATCGCAGCCGCCAGCCTGATTGCGCTGCCATTTCTCTTCCTGCCCTGGCCTGCCGCGCTCGCCGCCAGCGCTGTCGCCTTCGCGCTGCCGGCCCTGGTCAGCCTGCCGGCGTTCGATGCGCCGGCGCTGATCTGGACAGGTCTCGGCGTCCGCATTCCGATCTCGAACGATTTCCGGCCCCTGCTGCCGTGGGCGGGCGCGCTGCTGATCGGGCTTGGGGTCGGGCTGCTCCTGCAGAAGCGCGGCGGGTTCGAGCCGCTGCGGCGGATTTCCGGCGCGAACCTGCCCGCGCGCATCCTTGCTTTCGGCGGCCGGCATTCGCTGGCGGTCTATCTCATCCATCAGCCCGTCTTCTTCGCGCTGCTCACCGCATCGGTCTGGGCTTTCGGCCATCCGGCGCCGGCGGACGAGAAGCCGTTCCGCGAGGTTTGCGAGCGCCAGTGCAGCGCGAGCGGGGCCGCTGCGGACACATGCCGGCGCAGCTGTGGCTGCGCCGCTCAAACGTTCAAGCGGCTCAACCTGTGGGACAAGCTGCAAAAAAATGTTCTGGACGAAGCAGAACGATCGATTCTTGCGCGCGTGGCGCAAGATTGCGTGCGCGCAAGCAAAATGTAGGCGGCGCCCTACACCACTTGATGTTCGTTGCTTGCGCGATTGACGCAACCGATTGTTTCGACGTCCGAAAGACGCAAAATCGGCCCTCGCGCAGAAAAACGCTTGTTTCACAAGTCAAATTTCGATCAGCTTGCCGCTCGGTTTCCTATCAGCGCCTCGGCGGGCGACGGGAACCAACGGCAACCGACGGCGTTAAGTCCGGGTCGGCCAACCTCCGGGTTTCGCACCGGCCCGCACCGAGAGGGACAACAAGTGGAAGAAGCAAAGAAGAAGTCGACGCGTGGATTCGCGTCGATGGACCCCGAAAAGCAACGCGCTATCGCGCGCAAGGGCGGCGAAAGCGTGCCGAGCGAGAAGCGCAGCTTCTCCAAGAACCCTGACCTGGCCGCAGCGGCGGGTCGCAAGGGAGGTACGCAGGTCGATCCCAACAAGCGCAGCTTTGCGCGAAATCCCCAGCTTGCCTCGGAAGCCGGCCGCAAGGGCGGTCACGCTTCGCATCGGGCAGGCAGGACGAGCGACGCCGCGGAATAGGCTTTATTCGCGCAGGCGCGACGCAGGCCCAGCAAGGGCGGCGCCAAGCAACAGGAGGCACGGGCCGCGAGGCTCGGCCTCCTTTGCCGCGTCTACGATGGTAGCGAGAGTGGCCGTGGTCGCGCGCTCATCCGGCCAGGTCGCGCGATCCACAAGAATCGTGGGCGTTGCGCCTGACAGCCCCTGCTCCATCAGCCGGGCAACAAGCGCGGGCATGGTCCGCACGCCCATATAGACGACTGTCGTCGCGGCGGGGTCGGCAAGCGCGCGCCAATCGAGATCCTCTGGCAGCGCGCCGTCGCGCCCATGCGCGGTCGCGAACTGGACGCGTTTGGCGCTGTCGCGCTCAGTCAGCGACGCCCGGAGCGAAGCAGCGGCGCCTGCGGCTGCGGTCACGCCGGGGATGATTTCGACCGCAACGCCTGCCGCGTGCAAGGCTTCGATCTCTTCCGTCGCGCGGCCAAAAATCGAGGGATCGCCGCCTTTCAGGCGCACCACTGTCTTGCCGGTTACGGCCAGTTCCACAAGTCTGGCGGTAATGTCGGGCTGGCCGGGCGAAGGCCTGTAGCCGCGCTTGCCGACGTCGAGCTTTTCCGCCTCGCGGCGGGCGAAGTCGAGCACGCCCGGCGCGACGAGATCGTCGTAGAGGACGACATCGGCCGATTGCAGCGCGCGGACGGCCTTCAGCGTCAGCAGTTCCGGATCGCCGGGCCCGGCCCCGACCAGCAGCACGCGGCCCTGCCGGGCGACGGCGACGGAATCCTCCGAGACGGTCGCCAGCAGCGCGCGGCGATCATCCTCGGTCGGCGCGACTTCGGGCCGCGCGAAAGCGAGCTTCGCAAAGGCTTCCCAGAACTGGCGGCGCGCGCGAAGGGGCAGGTCGCGCGCCGAAACATCTTCGCGCCATTCGCGCGCGGCTTTGGCCCAGGCGGCGAAACCTTCCGGCGCAAGCGTCTCGATGCGCGCACGCAGCGCCTGCCCGAACACCGGCGCTGCGCCATCGGTCGAAATGCCGACGACCAGCGGCGAGCGGTTGACGATCGAGCCGAACTGGAAATCGCAGAAGGCAGGACGGTCGACGGTATTGGCGACCGCGCCCGCGGCGCGCGCGGCATCGCGGAATTTCGCCGCGGCCTCGTCGGATTCCGCATCGGCAATGGCGATCAGCGCATCGACGAGATCGGCAGGCGTCCAGTCGCGGCGATGCAGGGAAATGTTGGCTGCGCCCTCGCACAGGCGCTGCAGCCGCTCGCCGGGCTCTG
>Ga0209023_10001176_pt1 | contig 36043 bp, 36 predicted proteins | sample LakOneMetagenome_FD_187468 | JGI IMG/M metagenome (GOLD analysis project Ga0209023, IMG submission 187468) | Freshwater and sediment microbial communities from Lake Erie, Canada (SPAdes) (version 2) | ecosystem: Environmental > Aquatic > Freshwater > Lentic | place: Lake Erie, Canada...
CTTCCGGGCTGCCGCTGCGGACGGTGGCAACCAGCGAGTTGGTGGTGCCCAGGTCGATGCCGACCGCCAGGCGGTGCTGGTGCGGGGCGGTGGACATGCCGGGTTCGGCGATTTGGAGTAGTGCCATGGTCGTGTTACCTGTGTTGTTCTTTTATACGGCGATTACCGCCGTTGTAGGGTGGGCGGTCCTCCGCCCACGCGTCCAAATACAATGTGCACATCGATGACGCGCGCGTTTGTTGAACGCGTGGGCGGGGGACCGCCCACCCTACGATTCGATTGCCTCGAACGCGTACTGTATCTCTTCCCCGAACTTATCGAGGAACATCATTGCGCGCACGGTCTGGGCGGCGCCGTGGTAGTCGGCCGCGTCGAGCTGCCGGCCGACCTGCTCCAGCATGCCCTTGCGCTCGCGGCGCAGTTCGGCATCGATCCCGTCGAGCGCGGCGGCATCCTTCGTATCGCGCGCGTCCTCGAGCGCCTCGCGCCATTCCATCTGCTGCATCAGGAAGGCGGCCGGCATCGCGGTGTTGGACTCGGTCTGCAGGTCGACGCCGTTGATCTCGCAGAGGTACTGGGCACGCTTCTGCGGATTGCGCAGGGTGGCGTAGGCCTCGTTGGCGCGGGTCGCCCACTGCATGGCGACGCGCTTCTCGGCATCGGTGGCGTTCACGAAGCGGTCCGGGTGCACGCGCCCCTGGACGTCGCGGTAGGCAGCGTCCAGCGCGTCCTGGTCGACGGTGAAACGGGCGGGCAGCTGGAACAGCTCGAAGTGGTTCTGCATTCCGGTTAGATGCGGAAGCTTTCGCCGCAGCCGCAGTTGTCCTTGACGTTCGGGTTGTTGAAGCGGAAGCCTTCGTTCAGGCCTTCCCTCGCGAAGTCCAGTTCGGTGCCGTCGATGTAGGGCAGGCTCTTCGGATCGACGAAGACCTTCACGCCGTGCGATTCGAAGACATTGTCCTCGTCGCTGGCGTCGTCGACGTACTCGAGCTTGTAGGCCAGGCCGGAGCAGCCGGTCGTGCGCACACCGAAGCGCAAGCCGATGCCCTTGCCCCGGCGTTCGAGGTAACGGTTGACGTGCTTCGCAGCTTTTTCAGTCAGGGTGATTGCCATAACGCTTAGCTCCAGTCTGTTCTTGCGGGTTACGCCTTCTCGGCGTGCTTTGCTTTGTAGTCGGCGACGGCGGCCTTGATCGCGTCTTCGGCCAGGATCGAGCAGTGGATCTTCACCGGCGGCAGCGCCAGCTCTTCGGCGATCTGGGTGTTCTTGATGGCCAGCGCTTCGTCGAGCGACTTGCCCTTGACCCACTCGGTCACCAGCGAGCTCGAGGCGATCGCCGAGCCGCAGCCATAGGTCTTGAACTTCGCGTCTTCGATCAGGCCCTGCTCGTTGACCTTGATCTGCAGCTTCATCACGTCGCCGCAGGCCGGTGCGCCGACCATGCCGGTGCCGATCGCATCGTCGCCCTTGTCGAAGGCGCCGACGTTGCGCGGGTTCTCGTAGTGGTCCAGTACTTTGTCCGAATATGCCATGGTAATGCTCCTAGAATTCCGTAGTAATTAGTGGGCTGCCCATTGGATCGAATTCAGATCGATCCCTTCCTTGAACATGTCCCACAGCGGCGACAGTTCGCGCAGTTTGCCGACCTTCGACTTCAGCAGTTCGATGGTGAAGTCGATGTCTTCCTCGGTCGTGAAGCGGCCGATGGTGAAGCGGATCGAGCTGTGCGCCAGTTCGTCGCTGCGGCCCAGGGCGCGCAGCACGTAGGACGGTTCCAGCGAGGCCGAGGTGCAGGCCGAACCGGACGACACGGCGATGTCCTTGATCGCCATGATCAGCGACTCGCCCTCGACGTAGTTGAACGAGACGTTCAGGTTGTGCGGCACGCGGTGCTCCATGTCGCCGTTGATGTAGACCTCTTCGATCTCCAGCAGGCCGCGGGCCAACCGGTCGCGCAGCGCCTTCACCTTCACCAGCTCGGCGTCCATCTCTTCTTTCGCGAGGCGGAAGGCTTCGCCCATGCCGACGATCTGGTGGGTCGGCAGGGTGCCCGAACGCAGGCCGCGCTCGTGGCCGCCGCCGTGCATCTGCGCTTCCAGGCGCACGCGCGGCTTGCGGCGCACGTACAGGGCGCCGACGCCTTTCGGGCCGTAGACTTTATGCGCGGTGAAGGTCATCAGGTCGACCTTGGAAGTTTCCAGGTTGATGTGGACCTTGCCGACGGCTTGCGCGGCGTCGCAGTGGAAGATGATGCCCTTCGAGCGGCACAGCGCGCCGATCTCGTCGATCGGCTGGATCACGCCGATCTCGTTATTGACCAGCATGACCGAGACCAGGATGGTGTCCGGGCGGATCGCCGCTTCCAGCTGCTCGATGGTGATCAGGCCATTGTCCTGCGGCTCGAGGTAGGTCGCTTCGAAGCCGACGCGCTCCAGTTCGCGCACGGTGTCCAACACCGACTTGTGCTCGGTCTTGACCGTGATGATGTGCTTGCCCTTGGTCTTGTAGAACTGGGCGGCGCCCTTGATGGCCAGGTTGTTCGATTCGGTCGCGCCCGAGGTCCAGATGATCTCGCGCGGGTCGGCGCCGACGATGGCGGCGACGTTGGCGCGCGCTTCCTCGACGGCGGCTTCCGCGGTCCAGCCATACATGTGGCTGCGCGATGCCGGATTGCCGAACTGCTCGCGCAGGTAGGGAATCATCTTGTCCGCGACGCGCGGATCCACCGGCGTGGTCGCCGAGTAGTCCATGTAGATCGGGAAATGCGGCGCAGTCACGAAGCTCTGCTCGATTTGTTTGTCCAAGGGCGCGTTCATCAGTTCACTCCGGTTTCAGTATGTGCTGCGGTGGGGGCGCGGTGCACCACCACCACGTTCTGTTCTTTCTGCTTCTGCTGGTCGACCAGGTCTTGCAGGGTGACCGAATCGAGGTAGTCGACCATCTTGGCGTTCAGCGTGGTCCACAGCTCGTGGGTCATGCAACGGGTGCCGGAAGCAGCGTCGGCGCCGTGACAATTTTCTTTGCCGCCACACTGGGTGGCATCGAGCGGCTCGTCGACCGCGATGATGATGTCGGCCACCGTCACCCGGTCCGCGGCCCTGGCCAGGCTGTAGCCGCCGCCGGGGCCGCGCATCGACTCGACGATATCGTGGCGGCGCAGCTTGCCGAACAATTGTTCAAGGTAAGACAGCGAAATGGCCTGGCGCTGGCTGATGCCCGACAGCGTGACGGGACCATTACCCTGGCGCAGGGCGAGATCGATCATCGCAGTAACAGCAAAACGGCCTTTGGTGGTCAGACGCATCACAACCCCGGTTCATGTAAAATGTTGCACTTCTTCAAGTAATCGGTGCAACGCAACAATTCATCGCTTGTATGCGCTTTGTAAATAAGCTGATTACCCAATTGATTTAGTCAAGTATACCAAAATCCAGGACGCTTGTCTTGGAACCCCCAAAAACGTAAGGTCGACGGCTCCGCCGTCCGCGCGTCGGAGCAGCCCTAGCGCAGCCGCAACAATTTCATCGCTCCAAAGAGCTCCTGCATCCCCTTGTGCTGGATGAAGGACAGGTTATATGGATGCTCCGCCTGGACCTGCGGCAGCCGCGCCGTCTCCGGCAACTTCGCCAACTGCTCCGCAATCTTTCCCCACAGCACCAAGGTCGGCGGCTCAGGCCGCTCCGCCAGCGCCGCCAGCACCGTGCGCAGGAAGGGCAGCCACCCGCGCGCATCGATCGCCGGCGCCACATGCTTGCGGAACACGAGCGCCGCATTGAGCAGCAGGAATCCTTCCGCATGCAGGTTGTCCTGCAACTGCGCCAGCGTCCGGATCGACCCGTCCGAGCGTGCGCGCTGCGCGATCGGCGCCAGCGCAGCGCCTCCCGTAACGTCCGCCTGCAGCTGCCCATCGGCCACCAGCAGCATCTTCATGAAGTTGCGCAGCGAGGTCGCCCGGTTGACGGGCTTGGACAGCCCGGTCTCGCTCCACAGCTCGCCCACCGCCCCATCCATGAAGCACACCCCGGTCGCGCTCTCGGCGCGCGGATACGGCCCCTCCCCCACCAGCACGTGGCGCACCCGGTCGACCGGCTGGGCAAAGGCGGCGAAGATGCGTCCGCCCGTGGGCAGGTAGTCGTCGACGGCCAGCCCCAGGAGATACGCTGGATCGGCGGCCGCGACGGCCTGCAGGCCCGCTTCCAGGATGGGACGCCAGGAGGCGTCGGCACGGTCGAGCGCGTCGAGGATGGGCTGGGGAATCGCGTGAGTAGACATGGCAGGTCGGCAAGTCGGTGGGAGCCGGATTGTAGCTGCATTCCCAGGGTCAATCTAGCGTCCGCCTTTACGGGATCGAGGCATGATTTTCGGGTCGCCCGCCGCGCGGGCCTTCAACCGACCCAGCAGGAGGAATCATGCAAACCATCCGTGAAGTGATGACACCCGATGTACGAACCATCTCGCCGCAGGAAACCGTCCAGCGCGCCGCCCAGCTCATGGACGAGCTCAACGTCGGCGCCATTCCCGTCTGCGACGGCGACAGGCTGGTCGGCATGATCACCGACCGCGACATCACTGTGCGCTCGGTGGCGGCCGGACAGTCGCCGGACCAGACCTTCGTCGGCGACGTGATGAGCACCGACGTGCGCACCGTCTACAGCAACCAGGACGTCGAGGAAGCCCTGGGCAAGATGGGCGACGTGCAGATCCGGCGCGTGCCGGTGATCGACGAGCAGTCCAGGCAACTGGTGGGGATCGTGTCGCTGGGGGATATCGCGACCAAGACGCACGGGGCCGCCGAAGAGGCGCTGGACGAGATTTCCTCGCCGTCCGAGCCGGACCGCTCGGAAACGCGGCACTGAGCCCAGGGCCCGTGCCGCTTTAACGTTCATTCCGCATCCGGCTGCTGCGCCGGATGCGCCGCCTTGAACGCCGGCAGGTCCACGCACATATCGTTGATGCGAGAAATGGTCGGATAGGCCGTCACGTCGATATCGAAGCGCTGCGCATTGAACACCTGCGGCACCAGGAAGCAGTCCGCGACGGTCGGGGTGTGGCCGTAGCAGAAGGTGCCGGTGTCGAGGTGGCGCGCCAGGTGGGCCTCCAGCGACTGGAAGCCTTCGATGACCCAGTGGCGGTACCAGTCCGTCTTCGCCTCGTCGCTCTGCCCCAGCTGCTTGACCAGGTACTTCAGCACGCGCAGGTTGTTCACCGGGTGGATGTCGCAGGCGATGATCTGGGCCAGCTCGCGCACGTGGGCGCGCGCCACCGCCCCTTTCGGCAGCAGCGGGACCTGGGGATAGGCTTCTTCCAGGTACTCGAGGATGGCCATCGACTGGGTCAGCGTGATGGCGTCGTCCTGGAAGGCCGGCACCAGGCCGCTCGGGTTGATCGCGCGGTATTCGTCAAGCAGGTGCTGGCCGCCGTCGCGCAGCAGGTGCACGGGCACGGCCTCGTAGCCGAGCCCCTTCAGGTTCAGGGCAATCCGCACCCGGTAAGCGGCCGAGCTGCGGAAATAGGTAAACAGTTTCACGTCGTCCTCCTGTGATAGCGCGACACCTCCTGGTCGATCGCGCCGAAAATGCTCGCACCGCTCTCGTCCACCATCTCGATGCGCACGGTGTCACCATACGCCAGGTAGGGGGTGGCCGGCTTGCCCTGTTCGATGGTCTCGTACATGCGCACCTCGGCCAGGCAGCAGTAGCCGACGCCGCCGTTGGCGATGCTGGAGCCGTGCAGGCTGCCCTGTTTATTCGACACCGTGCCCGAGCCGATGATGCTGCCGGCGCCCAGTTCGCGGGTCTTGGCCGCGTGCGCGACCAGCTGGGCGAAGCTGAAGGTCATGTCCTCGCCCGCATTCGGACGGCCGAAGGGCGCGTCGTTGAGCGTGACCTGCAGCGGCAGGTGCAGCTTGGAATCCTTCCACGCATCGCCCAGCTCATCTGGAGTGACGGCCACCGGCGAGAAGGCGCTGGCCGGTTTCGACTGGTAGAAACCGAAGCCCTTGGCCAGCTCGTTCGGAATCAGGTTGCGCAGCGAAACGTCGTTCACCAGCATCACGAGGCGGATCGCCGCCGCCGCTTCCTCGACGCTGGCGCCCATCGGCACGTCGCCGGTGACCACGGCCACCTCGGCTTCCAGGTCCACGCCCCAGGCCTCGTCCAGCACCGCGATCGGGTCGCAGGGGCCGACGAAGGAGTCGGAGCCGCCCTGGTACATCAGCGGATCGGTATAGAAGGACTCCGGCACCTCGGCATTGCGCGCCTTGCGCACCAGCTCGACGTGGTTGATGTAAGCCGAGCCGTCGCACCACTGGTAGGCGCGCGGCAGCGGCGAGTGGCACTCTTCCTCGATGAAGGACTCGGCCTTGTCGGCGGTGCCGGCATTGAGCCTCTCGTAGATTTTCTTCAGCTGCGGCGCGACCTCATCCCAGTTGTCCAACGCGCATTGCAGCGTGCGGGCGATTTTCGGCACGGCCTGGCAGGTGACCAGGTCGCGGCTGACGACGACCAGGGTGCCATCCCGGCCGCCGGACTTGAGTGTGGCGAGTTTCATCGCGTTTCCTTCAAGGTTGAATGCTTTTCGCCATTACAATCCAAATCGAACTATCATACAAACAGTATTTTCCGCTCGATTTATCAGACTATCTTATGAATCCCACCCTCCGGCAGATGCGTGCCTTCGTCGCCGTGGCCAAGACGGGTAACTTTACGCTCGCCGCCCAGAACCTGCACGTGACGCAATCCGCCTTGTCCGGTTTGATCAAGGAACTGGAGCAGACGCTGGAGGCGAAGGTCATCGACCGCAGCACCCGCCGCATCACCTTGACCGACATCGGCAAGGAGCTCTACCCCCTATTCAGCCAGATGATCGACGACCTCGACGGTGCGCTGGCGAACGTGGCGGACCATACGAGCCTGAAAAAGGGCATCGTGCGCATCGCCGCGCCCCAGCTGCTGTCCTGCACCCTGCTGCCGGAGGCGATCGCCGCCTACCGCGCCCGGCATCCGGACATCGAGGTGCACCTGAAGGATACGGCGGTGGAAGGCGTGATCGCACGCGTGCTCTCGGGCGAGGCCGACCTCGGCATCGGGCCGGAGCGCGAACCGGCCCCGCCGCTCGATGCGCGCCCCCTGTTCGAGATGCCCTTCGCCCTGGTCTTCCCCAAGGGCCACCTGCTCGAGCGCCAGGCGCGCGTCACCTGGCAGGACGTGGCGCGCTTTCCGCTCATTTCGCTGCAGGGCCAGTTCACCGAGCGCCTGCTCGACGAGGTCCAGGCGGCGTCGCTCAAGCCGGCCAACGAGGTCACTTTCATGACGACCGCGCTGGCCATGGCGGCGGCAGGGCTGGGAGTAACGGTCTGCATGCCCTATGCGGCGCCGTTGGCCACGCTCTATGGACTCGTCATGAAACCGCTGGAGGAGCCAGTGCTCAGCCGGCGATTCCTTACCTACACGCGCCAAGGCCGCTCATTGTCGCCGGCCGCCGAGAGCTTTATCACATTCCTGAACGAGTTCGTGGCCCGGTAGGGCGGACGAGAGGCGTCGTATCACCGTGTATTTGAACGCGCGCACGGCGGAGCCGTGCACCCTACAATAGCGTACCGCCGCCAATGACCGCATTATGTCCCTGAACACCATCGAAATCAACCGCCTGATGGACCGTTTCGACAGCCATGCCAGCGTCTGGCTGTTCGGCTACGGTTCCCTGATCTTCAAGGCCGACTTCCCCTACCTGGAACGCCGTCCCGCCAGCATCCGCGACTGGAGCCGCCGCTTCTACCAGGGCTCGCACGACCACCGCGGCACGCAGGAAGCGCCCGGCCGCGTGGTCACCCTGGTGCCCGAGCAAGGCGCGGTCTGCCACGGCATGGCCTACCTGGTCACGCCGGAGGAATTCGCCCACCTCGACCACCGCGAGAAGAACGGCTATCTGCGCCTGGCTACCGAGATGACCTTCGAGGATGGCGGGACGGCGGAAGGCATCGTCTACATCGCCACCAGCGACAACGCGGCCTGGCTGGGTCCCGCCAGCGAGGAAGCCATCGCGCGCCAGGTCGCCACGGCGCACGGTCCAAGCGGCCCGAACAGCGAATACCTGCTCGAGCTGGCGCGCTCCCTGCGCGCCCTCGGCAAGCGCGACGCCCACGTGGAAGCCATCGAAAGCCACTTGCAGGCCTTTACCGGCGCGGCGCGCTGAGCCGGATCGCGCCGGGTCGCCGGTCGGGCAGGCGGCTGCGCCGACCGACATCGCCGTGGTCACGGCCTGCGTTCGACGCCCAGCCGCAGCCCATCCTTTGGCCGCAGCGAAATATTCAGCACCGGCTCCGGCGCCTCCTCCCCTTCCGGCACGGTCAGGACGAAGCGCTGCAGCACCATCGCTGCGATGGTGGTCATCTCCGCCAGCGCCAGGTGCTGTCCCAGGCACACCCGTGGCCCTGCCCCGAAGGGCATGAAGGCCCCGCGCGGGATCGCCGGCGCATCCGGGGCGAACCGCTCGGGCCGGAAGGCATGCGGCTCTGGAAAGATCTCCGCATCCTCGTGCAGCAGGAAGACCGGAATCATGAACATGGTCCGCTTCGGCACCGTCCAGCCGCCCAGCACGATCTCGCGCGTCGACCGCCGGCTCATCAGGATCGGCGCCGCCGGGTACAGCCGCATGGTTTCGTTCAGCGTCTGCGCGAGGTAGCCCAGGCGCGGCAGGTCGGCCTCACTCGGCGTCCTGCCCTCCAGCACCGCGTCCGCCTCGCGCCGCGCCGTCTCCTGCGCCGCCGGATTGGCCGCCATGCACCAGGCCCACCAGGCCAGGGTGACGGCGGCGGTCTCGTGGCCGGCCAGGAAGGCGGTCATGCATTCGTCGCATACCGCGGCCAGGGGCCAGGCGGCGGGGTCGAGCAGGTGCAGCTGCAGGAGGCGCGCCAGCATGTCCGCCGGCCAGGCAGCGACCGGCAGCGCCAGGCGCGCCTCGACCTGGCGCGCGACCAGCTCGGCCAGGGCCGCCTTCACGGCACGCTTGCGGCCCTGCCAGGGCATCCAGTCGGGCCAGCTCGCCGGCCAGAACATCTCGCGGTTGGCCATCGCCAGCGCCTCGTGCACCGCGCGTTCGGCGGTTCGCGCCTCGGCCCCGATCTCGCTCGAGAACATCATGCGCATGATGACGTCCATGGTGAGCGCCGTCAGAGCGCTATCGATGCGCTGGGCCTGCGGCTGTCCCGGCGCACCGGCGCTCCAGTCATCCAGCGCGCGCGCGGCCGCCGCGGCGATGGTGCCGACAAAGGCCTTGACCGGGCGCGGCGCGAATTCCGGCTGCAGCGCCTGGCGCTTCGTGCTCCACGCCGCCCCTTCCGCGATCAGCACGCTGTTTCCCTGGACCTGGGAAAATACCTGGATGCCGCGTTCCCAGCGGACCAGCGCGTCGTGGTGGTTCACCAGCAGCTCGCGCACCAGCGCGGGGCTTGCCACGACCAGTTCGTGTTCCGGCCACATGCGCAGGTGGACCAGGTCGCCGTACTGCGCCTGCCAGGCGCGCAAGGCCGCCGGCAGGTCGCGCGCCATGCGCGCCAGGTGGCTCCAGCCGGTGATGGGCGACGGCGGTCCGGGCGGCCAGGCGCCGCGCGGGTGGCTGGCCGGCGTCTCGCCGGGTGGGCGGGGCGGCTGGCCGCCATGGAAGGGGCATTGGGGGGAGGTCGAGGTCGTCATGCCCCCTATTCTTCCCCTCGTCGAAGGACGCGTCTTGAACCCAAACGACATCGACAGGGGAGCAGCACTTGCCTATACTGCAAGGCCATGCCCCCCGACAACCCCGCTTCCCTCCTGCCCGCCTGCCCCGACCGGCACGCCCGCGCGCCGCGCGTATGCGAGGCCGGCCGGCAGCCCATCGATCGCCTGGTGCTGGCCCCGCCCGCGCTGCAGGGTGCGATGCTGGCCATGGTCAGCCGCGACATCGCGCTTGTGCCGCTGTCGGATGCGCAGCGGCTCTCGCACTTCCCCGCCTCGCCCATCGTGACCCTGTCCTGGTATATCGGCCTGGACGGGGGGCTGGTCGACCCGCGGCAGGGCTGGATGCCGTTCGGCGCGCGCGTGATGGTCTCGGGCAGCCAGTCGGCCCCGCTGGTCACCTGGTCGCCGAACGGCGGCCGCGGCTGCATGGCCTGTTTCGCGCCGGACGCCGCCCGGGCGCTGTTCGGACTCGACCTGGGCGCCGTGCAGGACCGCTTCCTGCCTGCATCGGAGGTGCTGGGGGCGGACCTGCAGCCGATGTGCGCGGCCCTGCTCGCGGCGCCGGACGACGCGGCGTCGATGCGCGTACTGGAGGCGCATCTCGGACCGCGCTGGCGCGCCCTGCAGGGCCGCGTCTCGGGGCGCCCTTCGCTGCGCCAGTTCGGCCGCCACTGGGTGGAACGGCTGGCCCTGCGCGCCCACGAATGGCGCAATACCCACAGCGCGCGCCAGGTCGAGCGGCGCATCAAGTCCTTCAGCGGGCGCTCCCTGCGCCAGTGGCAGGCGCTGGTGCGTACCGAGGGCATGTTCTTTGCGGCGCGCGAACGCTACGAGAGCGGCCAGCCCTTCGACTGGGCCACGCTGGCGCTGGACGAAGGGTTTTCGGACCAGGCCCACATGAGCCGCGTGACCAAGGAAATCTGCGGCTTCCCGCCGACTGAGTTCGCGCAGCGTTATGCCGAGGACGAATCGTTCTGGATCTACCGGCTGTGGGTCTGAACTGGAATCGCGGCACCATTTTTATAACGACAAGGCGCGCTCGAAGCGTGCCCGCAAGGAGAACGGAAATGTCCAGGAAAGTATTGAGCATGCTGTGCGCAGGCCTGTTGCTGGCGGCTGGCGCTGCCGGCGCGGAGACGCGGATTGCCAAGCCTGCGGTGTACGACGCGGCGCTCGCGAAGTCGCTCGGCGCGGACGAGCACGGCATGCGCAGCTATGTGCTGGTGATCCTCAAGACCGGACCGAAAAAGGTCACCGACAAGGCGGAGCGGGCGCGGATCTTCGCCGGCCACTTCGCCAATATGGGGCGGCTGGCATCCGAGGGCAAGCTGGCGGTCGCCGGACCGCTGGACGGCAAGGAGGAGCGGCGCGGGATCTTCATCCTGGCCACAAGCGATATCGACGAAGCCAGGACCTGGGTGGCGACCGATCCCGTCATCGAGAGCGGCGAGATGGTGGCGGAGTACCACAAGTTCTTCAGCTCGGCGGCGCTCATGATGGTCAATGAGGTGCATGGGAAGATCGAGAAGCCGAAACCGGCAGCCCAGGAGAAGTAAGCGCGACGGCCTGCCGGCGCAGCAATGCGCCGGATCGGTCTGCAGTCAAGAAACCTCATCAGGAGCAACCATGAATCGCCTCATGCACCCCCTCGTGGCGCTGGTGCTGGCCGCCCCCGCCGCCTTCGCCTTGGCCGGCGACACGGACACATTCAACAATCCGACCGCCGGCATCGCACTGAGCAAGCCCGCCGGCTGGCACACCGTCAGCGCCGCGCAGAACCTGGAGAACATCAAGGCGATGAAGCTCGGGGACGCCGAGTTCCACGCCATGATGAAGCAGTACGCGAGCGCGCCATTGTTCGCGATAAGCAAGTACCAGGAGCCTTTTGACGACGTCAATCCCAGCTTCAAGATCAACCTCAAGCCCTATGGCCAGCTGAAGGGCATGCCGGCGACGGAACTCATCAAGCTGATCCTGCCGCAGTTCCAGAAAACCTTCAAGGACTTCGTCCTGGTCCAGGCCCCGGTCGAGGTGCAGGTGGCAGGGATTCCATCGGCTTACACCCGGCTCGACTACACCATGGAATTGCCCGATGGCCGCAGCTTCCCGACCTCGTCGGAACTCTGGATCGTCCCGCGGGGAGACTATTTCTTCATGATCGGTGCGGGAACGCGGCAGGACGAAAAAACCGGCACGCGGGCGGAAATCCGGGGCATCCTGGATACCATCAAGATCACGCAATAAGCCGCCGGCCGGCCGCCCGGTTCGGGCCTAGAACAGGTCCAGCTGCGCGGCCGCGCCGCCGCCCTTGCCGGAGGCCGGCGAGGAGCGCGCCGGCACCACCAGCGGCCGGCGGAACTGCGAGCCATCGAGCTGGCCGAAGCGCCCGCGAAATTCTCCCATCCCCAGCCGGTCGACGGTCTTCGAGAAGCGCTGGCGGATCAGGTCGGACCACACGCCCTCTCCCTGCATCCGGCGGCTGAAGTCGGCGTCGTAGTCCTTCCCGCCGCGCAGGTCGCGGATGCGGTTCATGACGCGCTGGGCCCGGTCGGGGAAATGGGCCTGCAGCCATTCCTGGAACAGCGGGTTGACTTCCCAGGGCAGGCGCAGCACGGTGTAGTGCGCACCCACCGCCCCGGCATCGCGCGCCGCTTCCAGGATCTTCTCGATCTCGGGCTCGGTAACGAAGGGAATGATCGGCGCCACGCTCACGCTGACCGGGATGCCGGCCTCGGTGAGGGTGCGGATGGTGCGCAGGCGCCGCGCCGGGGCCGCGGCGCGCGGTTCCAGCGTGCGCGCGATCTGCGGGTCGAGCGTGGTCAGGGTGACGGCCGCGCAAGCCTGCCCTCGTTCGGCCATCGGCGCGATCAGGTCGATGTCGCGCTCGATCAGCGCAGACTTGGTGATCAGGCCATAGGGGTGGCGGCATTCCCCGAGCACTTCCAGCACCTGGCGCGTGAGGCGCCGCTCGCGTTCGCAGGGTTGATAGGCGTCGGTGTTGACGCCGATGGCGATGTGCTCGGGCACGTAGCCCGGCTTGGCGAGTTCGCGCCGCAGCAGCTCGGCTGCGTTGACCTTGGCGAACAGGCGGCTTTCGAAATCGAGGCCGGGCGACAGGCCGAGGTAGCTGTGCGTGGGCCGCGCGAAACAATAGATGCAGCCGTGCTCGCAGCCGCGGTAGGGATTCAGCGAAACATTGAAAGGAATGTCGGGCGAACTGTTGCGCGAGAGGATGGTCTTGGCCAGCTCGTCGCTGACGACCGTGCGCAGTCCCGCCGCTTCGTCCTCGTCGCGCTCCCAGCCGTCGTCGAATTCCTCGCGGCCATTGACCTCGTAACGGCCCTGCAGATTCGAGACCGCGCCCCGCCCCTTGCGCGCGGCAAGCGGACGCGGGCCGAGCATGGGCTGCTCGTCCAGGGGCTCGCGTTCTGGCGGATGGTGGCGGTCGGGCACGTCGTCTCCAATACTGTATATTTATACAGTATATTACGCCCCTCGCCTGCGGAATTCAAGTGGGCCGTGCATGCGGCATGAAGGCGGCCTGCTGCTCCACAAAGCCTTCGAAGGCATCGAACAGGGGACGGAACTTTTCCTCACTCCCTTCCAGCTGGGCCAGCGCCAGGGCCGCCGCTTCGAGCGACGAGAGCTGGTGCGGCGCATGCGCCTTGCGAATGCGGTAGCCGGACGGCGCCACGTCGCGCAGGGCCAGGCGCGGCAGGCGCTGGAGAAGCGGATTCACATACAGCATCTTGCGGCTCTTGCGCCAGGTGGCGTCCAGCACCACGAGGCGCAGCGCCTGCGCCGGCATCGGGGTGAACGGCGGCGGCGCCGGCAAGCCGGCGTCCCCTGGGGTCTCGGGATACAGCAGCACGGGCGTGCGCCCGTCCGCATGCAGCAGCGTCTCCAGTGCGGCGGGCTCGAAGGCCTCTCCTACCGCCAGCGCACTGCCGGGCACGCACAGGTGCAGCAGGCGCGCGCTGTTCTTGGCGTTGCCGGCCTCCAGCGGATGCTGCAGCACCAGCAGGGCCGCCTCGGCCTGGACGGGGGCGATCCACCTGCAAATGCAGCTTGAGGCTGCCCGCAGGCACAGCGCGCAGCGCGCGCGTTTCGCGGCCGCCTCGCTCATGGGGCCGGCGTCCAGCCGCCGCCCAGCGCGCGGTACAGGTCGACGTGGGCCGCGAGCAGGCCGGCGCGCAGCTGCAGCACATTGGTCTCGGCGCTGAAGGCGGTGCGCTGGGCGTCCAGCTCTTCGAGGTAGGAGGCATAGCCGTTGCGATAGCGGTTGCCCGCCACGCGCAGCACCTCGTTTGCCGCCCTGCTGCGCGCCTCGGCCTCGATCAGCTGGCGCCGCAGGCCGTCGATGCCGGCCAGTGCGTTCTCGGTCTCGGCGAAACCCGCGCGCACCGCGGTTTCATACGCAAACAGGGCGCGGTCGCGCACCGTCGCGGCGATGTCCGCCTGGGCACGCAAGCGTCCCGCGTCGAAGATCGGCGCCAGCACGCTGCCTCCGATGCTCCACAGTTCGACCGGCTCGCGCAGCAGGCGCGCCACGCTCCCGCCCTGCGCCCCGAGCGTGGCCGTGAAGCGGATCGAGGGCAGCAGCTGGTCGCGCGCCGCGGCCAGGCCGGCGTCGGCGGCGGCCACCAGGCGCTCGGCCTGGGCGATGTCGGGGCGGCGGCGCAGCAGTTCCGAGGGCAGCCCAGGCGCGGGCGCCGGCAGGCGCACGTCCAACAGCCGAACGCCGCGCGCCACCGGCCCGGGGCTCGCGCCGACCAGCAGGCTCAGGGCCTGTTCCTGCTGAGCGATGGCGCGCTCGAGCTGCGGCACCACCGCGGCGGTCGCGTGCAGCTCGGCCTCGGCCTGCGACATCTCCAGGCGCGAGCTGTAGCCGACCTCGAACTGGTGGCGCGCCAGCGCGAAGGAGCGCTCGCGCGAGGCCAGGGTCGCCCGGGCCAGCGCCAGCTGGGCATCCAGCCCGAGAAGATTGAAGTAGCCCGACGCCGTGTTCGCGACGACGGCCAGCGCGGCGGCGTCGAGCGCCGCCTCCTGCGACAGCGCCTCGAAGCGCGCAGCCTCGCTCGTCGCGGCGATGCGGCCGAAGAGGTCGAGTTCGTAGGACGCCTGCACGGCGCCGACCACCGAGGTGGTCTCGACCGGCTGGCCGAGCGGGCCGATGGCGCGCGCGCGGGTCGGACCGAAGGACAGGTTCAGGGCCGGCAGGCCCGCGCTTTGCGCGACACGCAGGCGCGCCCGGTATTCTTCCAGCCGGCTGCGCGCGATGCGCAGCTCGCCGTTGTTGTCCAGCGCGCGCCGCACCAGCGCGTCGAGCGCCGGATCGCCGAAAGAGCGCCACCAGTCGCGCGACACGATGCCTTCTCCGCCCGGCGCGCTGCGCCATGCGACGGGCAGCTGCAGGGTCGGCGCCGGCCTCGGATGCGGCGCCATCGCGCAGCCCGCGGCCAGCAGCGCCAGGAACAAGGGAAAGGAACGCAGCGCCCTCATCGCGCCTGCCCGTCCGCGGACGCGGTGTCGATCGTCGCCACCACCGACATGCCCGGCCGCAGGCGCTGGGCCAGCGGCTGGTTCGGGTCGATGCTGATGCGCACCGGGATGCGCTGGGCGATCTTCACGAAATTGCCGGTCGCGTTGTCCGGCGTGATGACCGAGAACTCGGAACCGGTGGCCGGCGCGATGCGCTCCACATGGCCGCGCAGCTTCGCGTTGTTCAGCGCATCGACCGTGAAGCTGACCGGCTGGCCCAGGCGCACGTCGGCCATCTGCGTTTCCTTCATGTTCGCGATGATCCAGAACTGGGCCGGCACCAGGGCCGTCAGCTGGGCCCCGGCGTTCACGAAGGCCCCCTGGCGCACCGTCACCTGCCCCAGCTGGCCGTCGCGCGGCGCCAGGATGCGGGTGTTCGAGAGATCGATCTCGGCCAGGCGCACCTGGGCCTCGGCATTGGCCACCGCAGCTTCCAGCGAAGCGCGGTTCACGCCCACCGAGCGCAGGTTGGTGCGCGCGATCTCCAGCGCGGCGCGCGCCTGGTCGCGGCTCGCCACCGCCTGGGCCTGGGCTGCGCGCGCGGCGTCGCGTTCGCGCGCGGACAGCGAACCGTCGGCGGCCAGCTCCTCCACCCGGCGCAGGTCGAGCGCCGTGCGCCGCGCCAGCGCTTCGGCACTGGCCAGCGTCGCCGCGTTCTGCTCGATGGTGGCCTGGGCGCTGCGGTTCGATTGCGCGAAATTCTCGAGCGCCGCGCGGCGGTTCGCCAGTTCGGCGCGCGCCTGTTCCAGGCGCTGGGTCGGGATGCGGTCGTCGATGCGGATCAGGAGCTCGCCCTGCTTCACCTGCTGGAAGTCCTGCACCAGCACTTCGACCACGTAGCCGCTCAGCTGGGGGCTGATGATGGTCACCTGGCCGCGCACCAGCGCGTTTTCCGTCGCCTGCAAGGCGGAGCGGAACGGCGGCAGCTTCCAGGCGTAGAGCACGACCAGCACGCCCACGAGGGCGATGGCGCCGAAGATGGCCGCGCTGACGAGAATGCGGCGTGAACGCTTGTTGGAAGGGGCGGAAGATTGATCTGGCATGGTGCTCAATCGGTAACGGGTTCGGGTGGCGGCGGCGCGCCCGGCGCGGGCACGGCAGGCGCGGGCTTGGGCGCGGCGAAGTACTGCAGCCAGACGGCGTGCAGGAAGATCCAGAGGGCGCTGGCGGCGGCGATCGCCGACAGCACCAGGAAGACGTCGTTGTAGGCCAGGATGTTGGCTTCGCGCGTGGCGGCGGCCGCCAGCGAAGCTGCGCCCTGGCGCGTGCGCGCGGCCGGGTCGGCCACCAGCTGGCCGACGGCGGCGGCGCCGGCCTGGATCCGGCTTGCGACCAGCGGATCGAGGCTGCTGAGGTGTTCGGTGATGATCGAGGAATGGTATTTCTCGCGCAGCACCTGGAAAGTGCCGACCAGCGAAGAGCCGAGCAGGCCGCCCAGGTTCTGGGTCAGGCCGAACAGCACCGAGAAGCTGATCAGGTTGGCGGGGTTGGCGATCACGGTGCCGATCAGGGAGATCACCAGGGGCCCCAGGAACAGGGTGCCGCCGAAGGCGAGCAGGCTCTGGCTCAGGTACATCTGCTCGGGGCGCGTCTGGTTGCTGGCATGGGCGTCGATCCAGGCGCCGATCGCCATCAGCACCAGCGAAATGACCTGGGGCGCCATCAGGTGCTGGACGTTGACGGTGAGGGCCGAGACCACGACGCCGGCCACGGTGGCGCACAGCACGATGCCGTACAGGGTCTGCATCTGGGTATTGTCCAGGCCCACGGATCGCAGGAAGCCGACCGCGCCCACGCTCTGCTCGGACAGCACGATGCGCACCAGGACCATCGATACGGCCAGGCGCACGATGTTGGCGCTGGTGAAGAAGCGGATGTTCAGCAGTGGGTTGGCGCGGTTGTGCTCGACGCAGAAGGCGGCCGCCAGCAGCACGATCGCACCGGCCAGGGCCGCGCCGACCCAGGGCTGTTCGAACCACCACAGCACGCGTCCGAAACTCAGGGCCGCGCACAGCAGCGCCATGCCGGGCGCGAACAGGGCGAAGGTGACGAAGTCCATCGGGCGGAAGGCCTGGAAGCGGTCGCCCGGCGGGAGCTTGAGCAGCAGCACCGCGCCCAGCGAGACCAGGGCCAGGCCCAGCTCGAACATGTACAGGCCGCGCCACTCCGCGATCTGCAGCAGGTCGCCCGAAAACAGGTAGGCCAGCGGCAGCGCCAGCTGGGCCGTGCCGAGCGCCAGGGCGACGCCGCGCAGGCGCCACGCCTTCTTGAAGGCCTGCAGCACGTAGTAGAGGCCGAGCGGGGAAATCGCCGCCGCCAGCATGCCGTGGGCGGCGCGCACCGCGATGGCGGAGCCGAGGTCGTTCACGAACAGGTGGGCGAAGGTCGCCAGCGCATACAGCACCAGGAAGAATTCGGTGAACAGGCGCAGGCCGAACTGCTGGCGGAATTTCACGAGCAGCAGGTTCATCGAGGCGTTCGCCATGACGTAGGCGGCCGGCAGCCAGGCGGTTTCGGTGGAATAGGCGCCCAGCGAACCCTGCAGGTTGACGAGATTGACCGAGACCAGTGCATTGCCCAGGCCCCCGGTGATCGTGATCAGCACGCCCACGAACAGGTAAGCAAAACGCAGCGGCGTCGAATGGGCGGGCGTGGACGGCGAGCCGGGCAGCATCGGCTTCTCGTCCGGCGCCCACTCGCGCGGCGCGTACTTGCTCATCCGCTATGCCCTCTCTTTTTTCTTGTCACCTTCGCATGATAACCGCACAAGAACAAGCACGTCGGCACGACTCGCGGCCGTTCAAGATGTGGTCACCTTGATACGTCACGAAAATTTACCTTCGGAATTGCCAAAACCGATATTGCTCTGTCGATTCAGCATACCTAGAATCAATTTGTGCCTCACGGAAATTGTTCCAGAACTGTTCAGGCACGCAGTTTTGACAGAGTCGCCATGCAATCACGCCGTACACTCCGCCAGTTCCTCGCCGCCGCTTTCGCCGTCGCCGCCATGTACCCGGGCATCGCCGTGCAGCAGGAGTTGCAACTCGACCATCGCATGAACGAACACATCGAGCAGGTGCCCGCCGGCCCGCAAGGCCGCGCCATGCTCGAGACCACGGTGTTCCAGCCGAACGGACCGGGCCCCTTCCCGCTCATCATCATCAACCACGGCAAGGATCCCGGCCGGCCAAATTTGCAGCCGCGCGACCGCTTCTACCACATGGCCACCGCCTTCGTGAAACGGGGCTATGCGGTGATGGTGCCGATGCGCCAGGGCTTCGCCAATTCCACCGGCCGCTACCGCGACTTCGGCTGCGACATGAAGGCCAACGGCTACACCCAGGCCGACGACATCCTCTCGACCCTCGACTATGCGCGCAAGCAGCCCTGGGTCGACGGCAAGCGCATCGTGATCGCCGGCCAGTCCTACGGCGGCCTGGCGACCATCGCCGCCGGCACCCGCGACCTGCCCGGCGTGCGCGGCCTGATCAACTTCGCAGGCGGCCTGCGCGACGACAGCGACCGCTGCGCCTGGCGCTCGGCCCTGGTGACCGCGTTTGCCGACTACGGCGCCAAGACGAAGCTGCCGACCCTGTGGATGTACGGCGAGAACGATTCCCTGTTCGGCCCCGAACTGGCCCAGCGCATGCACGCCGCCTTCGAAGGTGCGGGCGGGCGCGGCAAGCTGGTCGAGTTCCCGGCCTTCAAGCGCGACTCGCACGGCATGCTGGCCAGCCGCGACGGCGAGAAGGTCTGGCTGGACGACACCATGGCCTTCCTGCAGGGGGTCGGCATGCCGACCAGGGTGATCCACGAGGTCCCGCCGCCGCCGACCCCGGCCCGGACAAGCTACGCGAAGGTGGACGACATCGAGGCCGTGCCCTTCCTGTCCGAGAACGGCCGCCGCGCCTACCAGGAATACCTGGGCAAGATGACCCCGCGCGCGTTTGCCGTGTCGCCGAGCGGCGCCTGGACCTGGGCCGAGGAAGGCGAAGACCCGGACGGCCGCGCCCTGGCCACCTGCACCGCCAAGAGCACCGAGCCGTGCCGCCTGTATTCGGTGGACGACTATGTGGTGTGGACGGGTGACCTCGACCAGGCCGGGGAAGCGGCGGTCACGGCGTCCGTGACGCCGGCGCCGAAGGTGGATGCGGCCAATTCGGCGCCGACGACGTCCATCGGTAGCAACAAGGCGACGAACTAGTAGCGTTCAACTCCCGTGTGCATGCGCTGCGTGTGAATCACGCACGGTTTGAACGTGTGGGGGGGGAGCCCGCCCGGCCTACGACAGCAGGGCCACCGATTTCACCTGGGCCCAGGCCCGGCTGCCCTCGTCCAGGCCCAGATCGAACAGGGCCCTGCGCGTAATCCGCGCCAGCAGCACCGTCTGCCCACAGCGCAAGCGCAGCAGCACCTGCGAAGGATGGCCGGCCACCGCAATCGACTCCACCACGCAGGGGAAGTGATTCTGGATGCTGGTATCCACCGGCTCGCGCGTCGCCAGGCTGACGTCGCGCGCCAGGAGCCGCAGCCGCACCTCGCTCCCCAGCCCGGCGCCACTGTCGCGCAGCCATAGCGCGCCGCCGTCGAAATCGACCCGCATCAGCTGCCACTCGGCGCTGCGCCCGGCCACCACGCCGTGCACCAGCGCGCCCGCCTCCTCGCCCAGGGCCGCAGGCCCGTCGAGCGAGGACAGCACCGCGTCCACCGGCCCCGCCGCCTTGACCTTCCCTTCCTCGAGCATGACCACGTGGTCGGCGAGGCGCGCCAGTTCGTCGGCGGAGTGCGTCACGTAGAGCATGGGCAGCTTCAGTTCGACGTGCATCTTCTCCAGCCAGGGCAGGATCTCCTGGCGCCGCGCGGCGTCGAGCGCGGCGAGCGGTTCATCCAGCAGCAGCAGGCGCGGCATCGTGGCCAGGGCGCGCGCGATGGCCACGCGCTGGCGCTCGCCGCCGGACAGCTGGGCCACCTGGCGGCCGAGCAGGTGGCCGATGCCGAGCAGCGCGATGGCGTCCTGCAGCGTGCGCGCCGCCTCCGCCGAGCGCGTGCGCTTCCTGCCGAAATCGAGGTTGCCGCGCACGTCGAGGTGGGCGAACAGGCTCGCTTCCTGGAACACGTAGCCGAGCGCGCGCCGGTGGGTCGGCAGGAACACGCGCGCAGCGTCGTCCTGCCAGGTCTCCTCGCCCACCACGATGCGGGCTCCCCGCGCCCGCTCCAGGCCGGCGACGCAACGCAGGATGCTGGTCTTGCCCGACCCCGAAGGCCCGAACAGCACGGTGATGCCGCTGCCGGGCAGCCGCAGGTCGACGTCGAGCAGGAAGCCGGCGCGCGGCAGTTGCAGGCGGACCTGCAGCGCGCGCATCAAGGCAGCACCCGCGTGTCGCTGCGGCGCAGGCCGGCCAGCACCAGCAGCACCACGAAGCTGAACAGCAGCATGCCGCCCGCCAGCCAGTGCGCGGACGCGTACTCCATCGCCTCCACATAGCCATAGATCTGGGTGGACACCACGCGCGTCGCGCCCGGGATGTTCCCGCCGATCATGAGCACCACACCGAACTCGCCGACCGTGTGCGCGAAGCTGAGCACGGCGGCGGTGACGATGCCGGTGCGCGCCTGCGGCAGGGCGACGCTGAAGAAGGCGTCCAGTCTTGACGCGCGCAGGGTGGCCGCCACTTCCATCGGGCGCGGCCCCATCGCTTCGAAGGCGTGCTGCATGGGCTGGACGGCGAAGGGCAGCGAGTAGACGATCGAGCCGATCAGCAAGCCCGGGAAGGTGAAGGAAAGCACGCCCATGCCGAGCGCCTGCGTGAGCCGGCCCAGCGGCCCGTCGGGCCCCATGGCCACCAGCAGGTAGAAGCCCAGCACCGACGGCGGCAGCACCAGCGGCATCGTCGCCAGCGCCGAGACGACCAGGCGCAGGCGCGAGCGCGTGCTGGCCAGCCACCAGGCCAGCGGCGTGGCGAGCAGCAGCAGGAGCACCGTGGTCGACGTGGCCAGTTCGATGGTCAGCCAGATGGCCTGCCAGGCTTCATGCGCGATCGGCATGGTTCAGGTCTCGTAGCCGAAGCTGCGGATGACGGCGCGCGCCTTGGCGGTCTGCAGATAGCGCACCAGCGCGGCCGCGGCCGGATTGTCCCTGCCCTTGTCCAGCACGATGGCGTCCTGGCGGATCGGGGCGTGCATGGAGGCCGGCACGATCCAGGCCGAGCCTTCCTTCAGCTTGCCGTCGGCATGGACCTGCGACAGCGCCACGAAGCCGAGCGCCGCATTGCCGGTCGCGGCGAACTGGTAGGCTTGCGCGATGTTCTCGCCCTGGACCAGTTTCGGACGCAGGGTCTCCAGCAGGCCGAGCTTCGCCATGGTCTCGAAGGCGGCTGCCCCATAGGGTGCGAGCTTCGGGTCGGCGACCGCCAGCCGCTCGAAGCGTCCCGCCTGCAGGATGCTCCCCTGCGCATCGACTAAGCCGTCCTGGCGGCTCCACAGCGCCAGCCTGCCGACGGCATAGGTGAAGCGGCCGCCGCCCCGGCCTTCGCGCTCGAGCTTCAAGGGCGTCTCGTCGTCGGCCGCCAGCAGCACGTCGAACGGCGCGCCGTTCCTGATCTGCGCATAGAACTTGCCGGTGGAGCCGAAGGACAGCACGGCCTTGTGGCCGGTGTCGAGCGCGAACATCGGCGCCAGCTTCTCCATCGGCGCACTGAAATTGGCGGCCACCGCCACCTGCACTTCGCCTGCCTGCGCCCCGAAGGAGAGCGCCAGGCCGGCGGCCAGCATCCACCACGTTGTCATCGTCGGCCTCGCTATTCAGTTTTGGAATAGCGAAACTCTAGCACAAATGCCGGCTCGCTATTCACAAGCGGAATAGCGCAGCGCTGCCCCGCCCTGCTACCATGACAGGATGAACAAGCAAACGCTTCCCCTGGACGAGGTCCTCGGTTTCCAGGCCGTCGACAAGCGCATCGACATCCTGCGCCGCGTGGGACTGGCCGGCTCCATCTCGGAAGCGGCGCGCGGAGCTAGGGTGAGCTACAAGGCGGCCTGGCAGGCGCTGGAGACGCTGGCCAACCTCGCCGGCACGCCGCTGGTCGAGAAGGCGGTGGGCGGCAGCGGCGGGGGCGGCGCGACGCTCACGGCGGCCGGACAGCGCGTGCTGGCGGCGGCGGACGAGATGGCGCGGGCGCGCCGGCGCATCCTGGAGGGCGCCGGGCACGGCGACGCCAGCGGCCGCGCCGCGCTGGCCCTGCGCACCAGCATGCGCAACCAGTTTCCGTGCACGGTGGGCATGATCGCGCGGCGCAAGGAACAGATGCGCGTGCAGCTGCTGCTGGCCGACGGCGCCAGCCTGCATGCGCGGATCACCCGGGAGAGCGCGCAGCTGCTGGGCCTTGTGGCCGGCATGGAAGTGCTGGTCTTGTGCAAGGCGACGGCGGTACGGCTTGCGCGGTCCTCCGAAGCGCAGCCGTCCGGCAACCAGCTCGCGGGAGAAGTCGTGCGTGCCAGCCGTGTGGCCGGCGGCGAAGTCACCCTGCGCTTGCCGGGCGGCGTGCAGCTTGTCGGTTTCGGCGACGAAGCCCCGTGGAGGGCCGGCGAGCGCGCCCTTGCGTTGATCGACGAGGCAAGCGTGGTCATCGGGGTACTTCACTAAAGAGTTCTTGCCTCTAAGCATTGAATTCTTGGCGGGTTCGCGTATGCTTCGTCAAATCCATCGCTTTTTCTTTCAGGTATGGCTGCACGACTCGACTCACACCTCAAACTCTTTGGTCTTATCATGATCGTTATCGTCGCCTGCCTGGCGACCTTGCCCTACATGAGCAGCCGGCAGGCCAACGACACCCTCGACGCACTCAAGACCGGCGCGAGCAAGGAACGCGCCTATAACTCGGTATTGAGCCTGCTGAAGGACGCGGAAACCGGGCAGCGCGGCTATCTTCTCGGCAGTAACGAGAGCTTCCTGGAGCCATACAAGGCCGGCGTTAGCGGCATGCCCGCGGCCCTGGACGAACTACGGCGCCTCGCCACGCCCGAAGAGCGTGCGCTGGTCGAGAAAGTGGCGGCGCTGAGCCAGGCCAAGATTGCGGAAATGGCCGAGACCATCCGGCTCAAGAAATCCGGACAGGCGCAAGCGGCGATCGACAGGGTCGCGAACCAGCGCGGAAGAATGCTGATGGATGAACTGCGTGTGTTGCTCGGTCGCCAGGTGGGGCTGCTCGCCGAGCACCGCAACCAGCTGCGCGAGGAAATCACCGCCTCCCTGCGCTACAACATCGCCCTCGCCATCGGCGCCAGCCTTGCCTGCCTGGTCGTGATCGGCTCCGCCCTCTACATCGCGGCGCGGAGCCTGCGCCAGCGTTCGGACGCCGCGCGCGAGGCCCAGACCCTGGCCGCCAGCAATGCCCTGCTGGCCGAACAGGCGGCGATGCGCGCCGAGCGCCTGTCCCTCACCGCGCGGATGCTGCAGGCCCTCGATAGCGTCAAGAGTCCGCTGGAACTCGGACAGGTCCTGCCGGTTTTCTTGCGCCAGCTGCTGCCGGAGACGTCCGGCACGGTCTATCTGTACCGGAATTCGCGCGACTTCCTCGAACCGAAGGCACAGTGGGGTAGGTCCGACACCGACACCGACCTGGTGACGCCGGGCGACTGCTGGGGCCTGCGGCTCGGCAAGACACACCGCGCCACCGATGGACACGACCTGTGCTGCGCGCACGGCCACAAGGCGAGCGCCAACGGCGTGCAGATCTGCGTGCCCATGATCTCGCAGGGTGAGGTGATCGGCCTGGTCGTGTTGCACGCCCCGAGCCAGCACGCCGCGGGCGTCGAACCCGAGCTGGTCGCCACGGTGGCCGAGCAGCTCGGCCTCGCAGTCAGCAACGTCAGCCTGCGCGAAAGCCTGCGCCAGCAGTCCACGGTGGATCCCCTGACCGGCATGTACAACCGCCGCTTTTTCGACGAATCACTCAAGCGAGAACTGCTGCGGGCCAGGCGCACCCGGACTGCCTGCGCCGTGGTGATGGTCGACCTCGACCACTTCAAGCGCATCAACGACACGTATGGGCACGAGGGCGGCGATCTGATACTGAAGGCGGCCGCGCGCGTCCTGCTCGAGCGGGTGCGCGCAAGCGATATCGCCAGCCGCTATGGAGGGGAAGAATTCGTGCTGCTGCTGCCCGATTGCAGCGCCGATGCAGCCCTCACCTGCGCCGAACAAATCCGCCATGCGCTCACCGGTCTCGCGATCCCCTACCTGGGCCAGACGATCTCGGTGACCGCCTCCCTCGGCGTCGCTGCGTGGCCCCAGGATGCGGATGGCGAACAGGACCTGCTCAAGGCCGCCGACTTGGCGCTCTATGAAGCAAAGCAGAGCGGCCGCAACCGGGTCGTGGCCGCGCCCGTGCGCAGCGGCGCCGCTTCGGCCTGAGGCAGGCGCCGGGCCGGCGGCATCGGCGGGCCGCCGTTCACCTGTCAAGCCTTCGGCACACTGTTTCCGAGCGTGAAGCTGCCCGGCCGCCAGGCTTTGCGACGCAGCGCAAATTGCACCACGCTTCCAGCTCCGACAATGGCATCGAGCCCACTCTGGAGAAGCACATGGCCCGCATCCCCCACGCCTGCATGGCCGCGCTGCTGGCGCTCGGCACAAGCGTGCCGGCTGCCGCCGCGAACAACGATCCCGTCATCCTGGTCCACGGCTTCCTCGGCTTCGGCCCCGACACCTTCGAGCACAGCGGCTTCAACTACTGGGGCGGCTACGGCGACATCGCTTCGCACATGCAGGTCTACCGCGGCCCGCGCACGGTGTTCGCGGCCGTGGTGGGGCCGGTCAGCTCCAACTGGGACCGCGCGGCCGACCTCTACGCCCAGATCAAGGGCGGCTGCGTCGACTACGGCGCCGCCCACGTCAGGAAGCGCGGCCTGCCGGGGCAGCAGCAGACGCCAGGCGGCAAGTGCTGGGCCGCCGACCCGAAGAACAATCCCGAGAACTACCCGCTCGCGCTCTACCCGGCCTGGGACGCCGCCCACCCGGTCCACTTCATCGGCCACAGCCAGGGCGGCACCACCATCCGCGCGCTGGTCGAACTGCTCGAACACGGTTCCCCAAGCGACGAAGGCGGCCACGAGCTGTTCAAGGGCGGCAAGGTGGGCTGGGTGCGCAGCGTGACCACCATCTCGGCGCCGCACAACGGCACCACGTTTGCAGACGCGGTCTTGAGCGTAACGCCGGCCCTGCAGACGCCGCTCGGAGATTTGCTCAAGAACCGCTGGGCCAGCTGGGAGCTGTCGCCCGACGGCGCGCGCGAATTCAACGCCTGGGCGCGCACCTCGCCGCACATCTACTGGTATTCGGTGGGCACCGTGGCGACCGAGGCCGGTGCCTGGTGCTGCAACGCGACCGACCGCGTGATCGCGCCCATCCAGACCACTTACCACCAGTACCCGCGCCGCGACATGATCCCGGCCTTCAAGCCCATGGCCGGCGAATGGATCGTACCGTCGGCCTTGCAGCGCGGCCTGGGCGGCTACACCCAGCAGGCCGCCGGCCGGGTGCGCATCGACAGCGACTGGTTTCCCAACGATGGAGTGGTCAACACGGTGAGCATGCGCGCGCCTGCCGGACACCCGGTGCGGGCGTTCGACGGCAGGTCGGTCAAGGGCTGCTGGAATTTCCTGGGGAATCAACAGGGCTACGACCACTTCGACATCCTGAACTGGCCGAACCCGGGGCCGTCGGCCAATCCGCTCTATGAACGGATCAGCGACATCATCTTCGCGCTGTAGGCCGCATTCAAACGACGCTGCGCAGCCCCCGCGCCAGGTCCGACAGGCGATATGGCTTGCTGACGAAGGTGTACTCCCCCAGCCGGCTCTGGTCCAGCTTGAGCGCCGGCAGCGGATAGCCGGAGGCCAGCATGACCTTGGTGTTCGGGTAGTTCTCGCGCGTGTACGCGGCCAGCTCGATGCCGTTCGGGCCGTTCGGCATGACGATGTCGGTGAACAGGATGTCGACGTCGCGGCTGGCCAGCACGTTCATGGCGTCCTGGCCGCTGGCCGCCGTCATCACGTCGTAGCCCATGCTCATGAACAGGGCCGAAGCCACGTCCAGCAGGTCCGGCTCGTCTTCCACGATGAGCACCGTCTCGCTGTCGCCGTGCGCGGCTTCGCGCTCGGCATCGCTCACGGCCGGCAGGTAGATGATGATCGAGGTGCCTTCGCCCAGCGTGCTCTGGATGACCACCTCGCCGCCCGACTGCTTGATGAAGCCGTACACCTGCGACAGCCCCAGGCCCGTGCCCTTGCCGGTTTCCTTGGTCGTGTAGAAGGGCTCGAAGGCGCGCTGCACGGTTTCCTCGTCCATGCCGGTGCCGGTGTCGGTGACGGAGATGCACACATAGGGCCCCGGCGCCAGGCCGGCCACTTCGCCTTCGCGCAGCGCGACCTGGGCCGTATCGAGCGTCAGCTGGCCGCCATGGGGCATGGCGTCGCGCGCGTTAACCACCAGATTGAGCAGCGCCGACTCGAAGCGCGCCGTGTCCACCACCGCGCTGCCGGCCTGCGGGTCGAGGTTCAGTTCGAACTCGATGCCGGAATGCCCGGCGCGCCGCAGCACCGACTCGAAGCCGGAGACGATGCGGTTGATGCTGCGCGTTTCCGGCTGCAGCGGCTGCTGGCGCGCAAAAGCGAGCAGCTGCTGGGTGAGCGTGGCGCCGCGGTCGATCGCGCGCCGCATGCTGTCCAGGGTCTTGGCGTCGGCGCCCGGGCGGGTCATGGTCAGGACCTCGATGCCGCTGGCCAGCACCGACAGCAGGTTGTTGAAGTCATGCGCGATGCCGCCGGTGAGCTGGCCGATCGATTCCATCTTCTGCGACTGGAACAGCGCGCGCTGCGCCTGCTCCAGCGCTTCCTCGGTCTGCTTCTTCTCGGTGAGATCGCGCGTGATCTTGGCAAAGCCCAGCAGCTGGCCGTCGTCGCCCTGGATGGCGTCGATGATCACGTGGGCCCAGAAGCGGGTGCCGTCCTTGCGCACGCGCCAGCCTTCGGCCTCGTAGCGCCCTTCGCGCCGCGCCGCGGACAGCGCGCGCAGCGGCAGGCCGCCATCGCGCTCCTCGTCCGTGTAGAAGCGCGAGAAGTGGCTGCCGACGATCTCGTCGTGCGTATATCCCTTGATGCGTTCGGCGCCGACGTTCCAGTTCGTTACCTTGCCCTCGGGCGAGAGCATGTAGATGGCATAGTCGGTGACGCCCTGCACCAGCAGGCGGAAGCGCTGCTCGCTCTCGCGCAGCGCGTCCTCGGCCTGCTTGCGCGCGGTGACGTCGCGGGTGATCTTGGCGTAGCCCAGCAGGTTGCGGCGCTCGTCGTAGATCGGGTCGATCACCACGTGGGCCCAGAAGCGGGTGCCGTCCTTGCGCACCCGCCAGCCTTCCGCTTCGAACTTGCCATGCTCGAGGGCCTGCGCCAGCGCGCGCGCCGGCAAGCCGCTGGCCTGGTCTTCCGGCGTGTAGAAGCGCGAGAAATGCTGGTACAGGATTTCCTGCGGCAGGTAGCCCTTGAAACGCTGGGCGCCCGCGTTCCAGCTCTTGACGTGGCCGGCCGGGTCGAGCATGTAGATTGCGTAGTCGCTGATACCGGCGATCAGGTATTGAAAGCGTTGCTCGTCGGTAAGAGGAGGTGTGGCCGGGTCTTGCTGTTTCATAAGCCTTGGACATTGGCGGGTCAGGTACGCAAGGATCGTATCATAGCGCTGCTCAGCAATACCTGCCGCGCACTTGGCTTTTGCAGACAAGACAATGATGGAAAATCAGCCGGGCGGCCGGCTGAAGTGCCGGATTTGACGTTACAATGCCGAATTGTATCTTTTCCTGCGCCTTCAGTTGGCAATATGACACAGGCTTCCCCCGAACTCCTCGACCTGACCCACTGCGCGACCGAACCGATCCGCACGCCGGGCAGCATCCAGCCGCATGGCTTCATGCTGACCCTGTCGGCAGCCCACGGCAAGGAGCTGGTGGTGCAGCAGGCCAGCGCCAACCTGGAACGCTGGACCGACCTGCCGGCCGGCTCGGCCATCGGCCTGCCGCTGGCGCAAGCGCTCGGCGCGGCGGCTGCGGCGCGCCTGGGGCCGGAACTCGCGGCCGCGGCCCTGTCGTCGCGCCCGGCCTACCTGGACACCATCCGCGTGGGCGAGACCTGTTTCGACGTGCTGGCCCATGCCTGGGATGGCCTGGTCATCCTCGAATGCGAAGCCGTCGAGCGTCCCGGCGCGCCGGACTTCCGCCACCTGTATCCCCTGCTCGGCGACTTCCTGCTGAAGGTGAACGGTTCGGCCTCGATCACGGATTTGTCCGCGCTGGCCGCGCGCCATGTGCGCGCCGTGACCGGCTATGGCCGCGTGCTGGTCTACCAGTTCGATACCGATGGCCACGGCAAGGTGCTGGCCGAATCGAAGGAAGGCGGCTACGAATCCTACCTGGGCCAGCATTTCCCGGCCAGCGACGTGCCGGCGCAGGCGCGCGCCCTGTACGCGCTATCGCCGATCCGCGTGATCCAGGACGCCAACTACCTGCCCGCGCCCCTGGTGCCGGAACTGAACCCGGCCACCGGCCAGCGCAACGACCTGTCCTTCGCGGCGCTGCGCAGCGTCTCGCCGGTGCACCTGCAATACATGCGCAATATGGGCACGCTGGCCTCGATGTCGGTCTCGCTGATCGTCAAGGGCAAGCTGTGGGGCCTGATTTCCTGCCACAACGCCGAGCCGCGCCCGGTGACGGTGGAGAAGCGCACCGCCTGCGAGCAGCTGGGCCAGGTCCTGGCCCTGTGCATCGAATCGCGCGAGGACGCCAGCGAACTGCAGTCCCGGCTCGAGGTGCGCCGCATCATGGTCGAGATGCTCGGCCACCTGACCAAGGGCGCCGACTTCCTGGAAAACATGGGCGGGGTCTTCCCCGAACTGCTGCGCTTCGGGCGCGCCGGCGGGGTCGCCATCGTGGTCGACGAGCGCGTGCTGACCTATGGCGACACGCCCGCCGAACCCGCCATCCGCCATCTCGTCGACTGGCTGGCCGTGCAGGGGCACACGGACGTGTTCCACACCGACCACCTGAAGGCCCTGTATCCGGCGGGCGCGGACATGGTGCGCAACGCCAGCGGCCTGCTGGCGCTGCCGATCTCGCGCATCCACAAGCATTACCTGCTGTGGTTCCGCCCGGAGGTGGTGCAGACCATCGAGTGGGCCGGCAACCCGCACGGCAAGCAGGCCGCCGAAGGGGCCCCGGCCCAGCTCACGCCGCGCCTCTCTTTCGAGGCCTGGCGCGAAACCATCCACGGCCGCAGCCTGCCCTGGCACGTGGCCGAGATCGAGCTGACCATCGAGTTCCGCAGCGCCCTGCTCGGCATCGCCCTGGAGCGCGCCGAGCAGATGGCGGAACTGGCCGAGGAACTGGGCCGCGCCAACAAGGAGCTCGAAGCCTTCTCCTACTCGGTCTCGCACGATCTGCGCGCCCCCTTGCGCCACATCGTCGGCTTCTCCGACCTCCTGATCGAATCGGACGGCGCGGAAGACCCTGAGCGGCGCCAGCGCTTCCTGAAGAACATCAAGGAATCGGCCCGCCTGGCCGGCAAGCTGGTCGACGACCTGCTGTCCTTCTCGCAGATGGGCCGCGCCGCCTTGCGTCCGACCAGGATCGACATGAACGACCTGGTCGCGGCCTGCATCGACAAGCTGGGCATGGAGATCGGCCAGCGCAACGTCGACTGGCACATCGAGGCCCTGCCCGCCATTCATGCCGACCCGACCTTCATCCACCTGGCGGTGTTCAACCTGCTGTCGAACGCAGTGAAGTTCACCGGCCAGCGCGACCCGGCCGTCATCACCGTCGGCTCCGAAGAAGCGGGCAACGAGATCGTGTTCCACATCGCCGACAACGGCGCCGGCTTCAACATGGACTACGTCCACAAGCTGTTCGGCGTGTTCCAGCGCCTGCACCGCATGGAAGATTTCCAAGGCACCGGCATCGGCCTGGCCAATGTGCGCCGCATCATCGAGCGCCACAACGGCCGCGTCTGGGCCAATTCCATCCAGGGAGATGGCGCGACCTTCTCCTTCAGTATCCCGAAACATCCCATTCCCTGAGACAGCCCATGCTCAAGCCCATCCTGCTGGTCGAAGACAATCCCCACGACCTCGAACTGACCCTGATCGCCTTGTCGAAGAGCCAGCTCGCCAATGAAGTCGTGATTGCGCGCGATGGCGCCGAGGCCCTGGACTACCTGCACCGCCGCGGCGACTACCAGGAACGCGCGGTCGGCAATCCTGCGGTGGTGCTGCTCGACCTGAAACTGCCCAAGGTCGACGGGCTCGAAGTGCTGCGCGAAATCCGTACCACCGACGCGCTCAAGAGCATGCCGGTGGTGATGCTGACCTCGTCGAAGGAAGAACAGGACGTGGTGCGCAGCTACGAGATGGGCGTAAACGCCTATGTGGTCAAGCCGGTCGATTTCACGGAGTTCCTGCGCGCGATCGCCGACCTCGGCATCTTCTGGGCGGTGCTGAACGAACCGCCGCCAGGCTCGCGCCGCTACGTCAAGCCCAAGTGAGCATGGCCGCCTGAGCGCGCGCCGGGCGCGCCGGTGTGCGCGCGGCGGCGCAGCAGGTGGCGGATGCGCGCCGCCAGCGCCTCCGGGTGGTAGGGCTTCTGCAGCAGGTGCAGGGAGGCATCGAGCTTCCCTTCGTGCACCAGCACGCCCTCCGCATAGCCCGAGGTATACAGGATCTGCGTGCCCGGCAGCCTCTCGGACACGATTTCTCCCAGCTGCAGGCTGCTGACCGGCCCCGGCATGATCACGTCGGTGAACACCAGGTCGATATGGCGGCCGCTCTCGATGATCTCCAGTGCCTGCGCGGCGTGCTCCGCTTCGACCACGTCGTAGCCCAGGGCCGACAGGATGCCGGCGGTCGACGCGCGCACATGCTCTTCGTCCTCGACCACCAGGATGGTTTCCAGGCCGCCGGCGAGCTGCGCGCCGTGCACCGCTTCGACCGGGCTGGGCGCCGCATCGCTGCGCGGCAGGTAGATGCGCACGCTGGTGCCGCGCCCGACTTCGCTCGTCAGGACGATCTCGCCGCCGGACTGCTTCACGAAACCGTAGGCCATCGACAAGCCCAGGCCCGTGCCCTGCCCCACCGGCTTGGTGGTGAAGAAGGGCTCGAAGGCGCGCTGCAGCACTTCCTGCGGCATGCCCTTGCCGGTATCGGCCACTTCCAGCATCACGTAGTCGCCTCCGGGCAGCTCGGGGGGCAGGTCGGGGCCGGCGTTCATCGCGCGGATGGTCAGCGTGCCGCTGCCGGCCATGGCGTCGCGCGCATTGATGGCGAGGTTGAGCAGCACGTTGTTGAGCTGGTTCGGGTCGACCGTGGTGCTGCCGAGATCGGGGGCGATCTCGGTGACCACGCGCGCGCTGGGGCCCAGCACGCGACGCATCATGTCGTCCATGTCGCGCAGCAGGTGGCCGGGGTCGACCACCACCGACTGCAGCGGCTGGCGCCGCGCGAAGGCCAGCAGGTGGGCGGCCAGCTTGGCGCCGCGCTCGACGCCGGCGAGCGCCATCTCGACCCGGGCCTTTGCGCTGTCGTTCAGGTTGCCGACGAGCTTGAGCAGTTGCAGGTTGCCGCCGATGATCTGCAGGACGTTGTTGAAGTCGTGGGCGACGCCGCCGGTGAGCTGGCCGATCGCCTCCATCTTCTGGGCCTGGTGCAGGGCCGACTGGCTGGCCGCGAGCTGCTCCTGGCTCACGCGCAGCGAGGCAAAGGCGGCGTCGCGCTGGCGCCGCGCATTGCAGGCGCCGCTGTGGTAGCGCACGCGCGCCACCAGCTCGCGCGGATCGGGCCACTTGACCAGGTAGTCGTTGGCGCCGACGGCGAAGGCGCGCGCCTTGATGTCGGGGTCGTCCTCGGAGGACAGGACGATGACGGGAATGTCTTCGGTGTCGGGATGGGCGCGCAGGCGGGCGGTGACTTCGAAGCCGTCCAGGTCCGGCATGCGCAGGTCGACCAGCACTACCGTCGCGCGCACCTCGCGCGCCACCTGCACTGCCCGCACGGGACTCGACTCGTAGCAGAGATTGTGGCCGACGCAGCCTGCCAGTCCATGCGCGATGATGTCCTGCGAAAATGGCTCATCGTCGATCAGAAGAACGGAGCAGTCGGGTCGGTCGTCAATCATTGCGGCATGGATCCTTGGACGTCACGATCTTGCAATTCAGTAAGCTTTTATTCTACTATAATGTGCGGCTTTTAACACATTTGACGATTTTCTTGCGTGCGCGCGTATTGACACCCGCCTTGCAGGATCGCCTGTGCGCCGCCATCTTGGCCGCATGCGCAAGCGCCCGCCACTTCCCGCCAGCCCCGCCGCCGATCCCGCGGCCGAATCGCCCTGCCCCCTGTGCGGCCGGGTGCTGGGCACGGTCAACATCGACCGTCACCACCTGATTCCGAAGACGTTCAAGGGCAAAGAGCAGTTCCCGATCCACAAGATTTGCCACCGCAAGATCCACTCGGCCTTTACCGAGCGCGAACTGCTGCAGACCTATCACAGCTGGGAAGCGCTGCGCGCCCACGACGATATCCGCAATTTCATCGAATGGGTGGCAAAGAAGCCGTCCGGCTTCTATACCCGTACCTTCACGGCGAACAAGAAAAAATTGCGCTAGCCATGCGCCGGACGTCATGCAAGCGCATACAATATATAATATTATATATTGATGAATTCGCCAGCTCCCATGCCCTCTCCCCTTAGCGACCTGACCGGCCTGCATGCCGCCGCCGGCGCCGCCACAGCCCTGCTGAAATCCCTCGCCAACCGCGACCGCCTGCTGTTGCTGTGCCAGATGACGCAGGGCGAATTCTCGGTCGGCGCCCTCGAAGCGCTGACCGGCATCCGGCAGCCCACCCTGTCGCAGCAGCTGACGGTGCTGCGCGAAGAGGGCCTGGTCGCCACCCGCCGCGACGGCAAGCAGGTGTTCTACCGGATCGCCAGCCAGGAAGCGCTGGCGGTGCTGCAGCTGCTCTACACCCTGTACTGCCCACGCGAGGCGGATGCGAAGGAGGCCAGCCATGCAGCTTGACTGGGCCAGCTTCACGCCCTGGCGCTCGCTCGCCGGCGGCCTCCTGATCGGCGCCGGCATCGCCCTGTTCGCGCTCCTGAATGGCCGCATCGCGGGCATCAGCGGCATCGTCGGCGGCCTGCTGCGCCCGAGCAACGGCGAGACCGGCTGGCGCATCCTCTTCCTCACCGGCTTGATCGGCGCGCCGCTCGTGTGGCGCCTGTTCGCGGCCCTGCCCGAGGCGCGCGTCGATGCCGGCTACCCGCTGCTGGTCGCGGCCGGCCTGCTGGTCGGCATCGGCACCCGCTACGGTTCCGGCTGCACCAGCGGCCACGGCATCTGCGGACTTTCGCGCGGCTCGCCGCGTTCGATCATGGCCACCGTCGCCTTCATGGCCACGGGTTTCCTCACCGTCTGGCTGCTGCGCCACGCCTTCCCATGACCCTCTTCTACGCCCTGCTCGCCGGCTTCGTGTTCGGCATCGGCCTGCTCCTGTCCGGCCTGGCCGATCCGCACAAGGTGCTGGCCTTCCTCGACCTGGCCGGCAACTGGGACCCATCGCTGCTGTTCGTGATGGGCGGCGCCCTCCTGGTGTCGGCGCCGGCCTTCGCCCTCGCCGCACGGCGCGGACGCACGCTCGACGGCGCGCCGCTGCGCCTGCCGGCCAGGGGCAAGGTCGACCGCCGCCTGGTGCTCGGCAGCCTGGTGTTCGGCGCCGGCTGGGGCCTGGCCGGCTACTGCCCCGGGCCTGCCCTGGTGTCGCTGGGCTGGGGTGGGCTCAAGCCCCTGCTGTTCGTGGCCGCGATGGTCGGCGGCATGGCGCTGTTCGAGTTCATCGAGCGGCGCAGGCAAGCCACGCCTTGACAAGCGCGACGCGCCGGGCTTTCATCTGGCAAGTTCAACAAGAGGCTTGCCATGCACTTCAACGATTACCTGCAGCACGACGCCACCTCGCTTGCCGCCCTCGTCGCCCGCGGCGAAGTCAGCCCCGCGGCGCTGCTCGACACCGCGCTGGCGCGCCAGGCGCAGGTGCACGGCCAGGTGAACGCCGTGGTGCGCCTGATGGAAGAACAGGCGCGCCGCCAGCTGAAAGAACCCTTGCGCGGCCCCTTCGCGGGCGTGCCCTTCCTGCTGAAAGACACCCTGCAGGACTTTGCCGGCCTGCCGACCACCAGCGCGAGCCGCGCGATGCAGGCCCACGTGCCGGCGCAGCACGCCAGCGTGGTGCGACGCTACCTGGACGCCGGCCTGGTCGTCTTCGGCAAGACCAACCTGCCCGAGTTCGCACTCAAGGGCGTGACCGATCCCGAACTCTTCGGACGCACCAACAATCCCTGGAACCTCGCGCACACGCCGGGCGGCTCGAGCGGGGGCGCGGCGGCGGCCGTGGCAAGCGGCATCGTGCCGATGGCGGCCGGGAACGACGGCGGCGGCTCGATCCGCATCCCCGCGGCCTGCTGCGGCCTGTTCGGCCTGCGCCCTTCGCGCGGGCGGGTGTCCGCCGCACCAAGTGTCGGCGAAGTCTGGTTCGGCGCCTCCAGCGAAGGCGTGCTCTCGCGCAGCGTGCGCGACTCGGCGCTGGCGCTCGACGTGCTGCAGGGCGCCGAGCCGGGCGATCCCTTCGTCATCGCGCCGCCCGAAGCGCCTTACGCGGAGCTGGTGCGGCGCGATCCCGGCCGGCTGCGCATCGGTTTCACCAGCAGCTCGCCGATCGGCACCGAGGTCCACCCGGAAGCGGTGGCCGCGGTGCGCCACGCGGCCGAACTGCTGCGCAAGCTGGGACACGAGGTCGAGGAAGCCGCGCCCGAGATCGACGGCGCGGCGCTGGCCACCGCCTACCTGCACGTGTACTTCGGCCAGGTGCCCTCGCTGGTGGCGCGCATGAAGGCGGCGGGTGCGAGCGGCGGCGAGCCGGAGCTGATGACGCGGTTATTGGTGACGCTCGGCGGCGCGCTCGAGGCCCCGGCGCTCACCACCCAGCTGGCGCAGTGGAACACCTTCGCGCGGGCGCTGGGACGTTTTCACCAGCGCTACGACCTGCTGCTCACGCCGACGCTCGCGCATCCGCCGGTACGGCACGGGACGGGCGATCTGCCGCAAGCGCAGCAGGCGGTGCTGGGCTTCCTGCAGCGCACCGGCATGCTCGGCCTGCTGGCGCGGCTTGGGCTGCTCGACAGCACGGTGGACCGGATCGCGCGCGACAACCTGCGCTATGTGCCGTTCACGCAGTTGTCGAACCTGACGGGGACGCCGTCGATGTCGGTGCCCTTGCACTGGACGCAGGATGGGCTGCCGCTGGGAGTGCAGTTCGTGGCGCCGTTCGGGAGGGAAGACAGGCTGCTGCAGCTGGCGCGGCAGCTGGAGGAGGCGCAGCCGTGGTTCGATCGGCTGCCGGCGATGACGCGAGAAGCGGCCGCATAAGCGCTTGTCGTAGGGTGGGCCTGGGCGGCCCCGCAGGTCTGCCCACGCGTTCAAACCACGTCTCCTGGCCCGCTCCGTGGCGCGAATCCGTTCGTTGAACGCGTGGGCAGGAGACCTGCCCACCCTACGTATCCCGACCACCGGGCAATCTGGATAGGGGCGGCCAGTGATGGCCGACCCCTCCCACACCACCCGGCATGCGGGTCCGCACCGGGCGGTTGGAACGGTTGAGGTCACAATGCCAACCCGCGCACCGCGCCTGCCTTCATCTGTGTTCC
>Ga0209023_10001177_pt1 | contig 36023 bp, 30 predicted proteins | sample LakOneMetagenome_FD_187468 | JGI IMG/M metagenome (GOLD analysis project Ga0209023, IMG submission 187468) | Freshwater and sediment microbial communities from Lake Erie, Canada (SPAdes) (version 2) | ecosystem: Environmental > Aquatic > Freshwater > Lentic | place: Lake Erie, Canada...
ATTTCAACGCGCAGAGCTATTCGCTCAACTACGCCTGGACCACCGAACGGCGCGTGCTCGACTACCTGCGCCAGACCGGCGCCAGCGCCGAAACCGCGAAGGAAGTGAAGATCTTCGGCCTCAACGCATTCCTGATCGAGCGCTATCGCTCGCTGTCGGACGGGTTCTACGCGGCGAATCGCTCGCTGGCGAAACGTCGCGCGTTGTGGGGCAGCGCGTTCGCCGCGCTCGGCACGGTCGGCTACTACGCCGCCTACGCACTGATCGCATGGCGCACGGTGCATGGCGAATTCAGCATCGGCGACCTCACCTTCCTGTCGGGATCGTTCCGCCGCCTGCGCAACCTGCTGGAAAACCTGCTGATCGGATTCTCGCAGCTCGCCGGGCAGGCGCTCTATCTCGACGACCTCTATTCATTTTTCGAGGTGCAGCCCGAGATCGTGTCGCCCGCGCAGCCGCGGCCGTTTCCGTCGCCGATCCGCACCGGGTTCACGTTCGACGGCGTCGGCTTCCGCTATCCCGGCGCGGAGCGCTGGGCCGTGCGCGAGCTCTCGTTCACGCTGCAGGCCGGCGAGGTGCTCGCGCTGGTCGGCGAGAACGGCGCGGGCAAGACGACGCTGGTCAAGCTGCTCGCGCGTCTGTACGACCCGGACGAAGGTCGCATCCTGCTCGATGGCCACGACCTGCGCGAATACGACCTCGCCGAGTTGCGCGCGCACGTCGGCGTGATCTTCCAGGACTTCGTGCGCTACGCGTTGACCGCGGCGGAGAACATCGCGGTCGGCCGCATCGAGGCACGCGACGATCGCGCGCGCATCGTGCACGCGGCCGAGCAGAGTCTGGCCGACCCGGTCATCCGGCGCCTGCCGCACGGCTACGATCAGACGATGGGCAAGCGCTTCCGCGACGGCTCCGACCTCTCCGGCGGCGAATGGCAGAAGATCGCGATCGCGCGTGCGTACATGCGCGACGCCGACGTGCTGATCCTCGACGAGCCGACCGCCGCGCTCGACGCGCGTTCGGAGTACCAGGTGTTCGAGCGTTTCAAGGAATTGTCAGCCGGCAAGACCGCGGTGCTGATCTCGCACCGCTTCTCGACCGTGCGCATGGCCGACCGCATCCTGGTGCTCGAAGGCGGCCGCATCGAGGAGATCGGCACGCACGAGGAACTGCTCGGCGCGGGACGACGCTATGCCGAGTTGTTCGAATTGCAGGCAGCGGGCTATCGCTGAAGCAAAGCCACGTGTCCGGGTCGGCGACGAAACGGCGTTTTCCTGAGCATCCCCGTGCCCGGAGATTGCGCCATGTGTCCGATGTTCCGCTGGTTTGCAGCCCTGGTTCTGCTCGCCCTCGTCGCGCCGGCGGGTGCGCCGGCGATCGCCGGCACGACGACCTGGACCTGGCCCGGCCCATCGCCCTGCAATACGACCTTGCAGGCGTGCATCAACCACGCATCGAGCGGGGAGGTCGTCGAAATCGCGAGCAACGGTCCGATTGCCGAAACGATCGAGATCTCGGGCAAGAGCCTGAACCTGCGCCCTGCGAGCGGATTCTCGCCGGTGTTTGCCGGCGCCTCGTCCAACGATGCGATCGACATTTTCGGCGGCGCCGCGCTGGTCGGGATCGTCATCCAGGGCATGACCATCCGCGACGGCAGCATCACCGCGTACCAGGGCGGCAGTGCTCCGTTCTACGCGACCATCCAGGGCAACGTCATCGAGGCCGATGGACTCGACGCCAACCGCACGGCGATTGCGGTGCGACCGTTCGGCAGCAGCCCCACCGGCGAGATGCACTTCACGGTCATCGACAACACGATCAACCTCGGCTTCCTGCAAGGCGATGACATCGCCGCGATCGGGGTCGAGGATCTGTCCGGCCCGACCACCGGCGTCATCGCAGGCAACGCGATTCTCGGCGGTGGCACCTGGAGCACGCTGGGCGCGATCCGCCTGCGCAACGGCGGCGGCAGCGCCGAGGTGGACATCCATCACAACCGCATCGCAGCGAGTGGCTACAACGGCGGCGTCGTGCTCGTACAGGACGACGCGACCGGGACGCTGGATGCGCGCGTCGCCAACAACCTCGTGACCGGCACGATCGACATCATGGGCCCGCAACCGGGCGCGATTTCGCTGCTCGCAAGCGCCGGCAGCCTGCATGCCGACGTGCTCGGCAACACGCTCGCGGGCAACGACACCGGTTTCATCGCGACGGCCAGCGCCGGCGCGAGCCTTACCGGCACGCTCGCCAACACGCTCATCGCCGACAACAGCGTGCGCGGCGTCGTGATCGGAACATCCATCGCCGGCGGCTTCATCAACAACCATAATCTCGTGTTCGGCAATGGCGCGAACACGTTCACGCCGGGATCCGGCACGGTGCAGGCCGATCCGTTGTTCGCCGGCCCCGGCGACTTCCGCCCGCGCGGAAACTCGCCCGTGCGCGACGCCGGCAACACCGCGCTGGCCGCCGGCATCGGCACCGACCTCGACGGCGCGCCGCGAGTGTCCGGAGCGGCGGTCGACATCGGCGCGTGGGAGATCGGCGATGTGATCTTCGCGAACGGCTTCGATGCGTGATCGAAGCGCACCGGGCGTGAAGCTGTTTCGACTTCGCGGAACTCCGTTCCGCGAGGCTCAGTCAGAACGGCACATGAGGCAAGCAGGCCGAAAATTGCTCCTGCGTTTTCGGCATTCGGGCCGTCCCTGGCCGTAAGCCGCCTTTCGTCGATCCACTTCGTTCGCGCTCAGGCCTCGAACAAGGTCCGCATCTTCTTCATCGCGTTCGATTCGATCTGGCGGATGCGTTCGGCGGAGACGCCGTATTCGTCGGCAAGCTCCTGCAACGTCGCCTTTTCGCCGTCCTTCAGCCAGCGACGCTGGATGATGTCGCGGGAACGCTGGTCGAGCTTGATCAAGCCGCGCTGCAACGTGTCGAGGCTCGACTCCTCCTCCGACTCCGCCTCGACCATCGCATACGGATCGGCCGCGTGGTCGATCAGGAACGCGGACGGCGCCGGCTTTTCGTCGTCGTCGGCATCGGTCGGCGCGTCGAATGCGACGTCGCGACCATTGAGGCGTGCTTCCATTTCGAGCACGGTCGCGGCCGGCACGCCGAGTTCGCGCGCGACGGTGTTGACCTCTTCCGAATTCATCCAGCCGAGGCGCTTCTTCGACTTGCGCAGGTTGAAGAACAGCTTGCGCTGCGCCTTGGTCGTGGCGACCTTCACGATGCGCCAGTTGCGCAGGATGAACTCGTGCATCTCGGCGCGGATCCAGTGGACCGCGAAGGACACCAGGCGCACGCCGTGCTCGGGGTCGAAACGCTTGACCGCCTTCATCAGCCCGATGTTGCCTTCCTGGATCAGGTCGGCGACCTGCAGGCCGTACCCGGAATAGCCACGCGCAACATGCACGACGAAGCGCAGGTGCGAAAGCACCATCCGCTTGGCCGCGTCGAGGTCGTTGTCGCCGTTGAAGCGACGCGCGAGATCCTGCTCCTCGTCCTGCGTCAGCATCGGGATCTGGTGGACCGCATTGACGTAGGCGTCGAGGCTGCCGATCGCGACCGGCATCGGGAAGTTGCTTGCGACCAAGGTATTGCTCATGGATCTGGACTCCTCATGCTGCCGTGACTCTAGCACTCGCCTCCTTGGAGTGCTAAACCCGGCCAGAGTTCCTGGTGGCCATCCCGCCACGCCCGAATACTGAACCGAGCGGTATTGTACCCTCAAGTTTTGTATTCTGCATGAGCGCTGGCGAAACAGTGTGTCCCATGGGTTCATGCTAAGTGCTTGATTAGCATGAAGCCAGTGGCAGAGGTCATGCCACGGAGACAGCTCCCGTCAGATCCGTGGCTGCGGGGAGGCGCCAGTCGACCGGTCCATGGCCGCGATCGCGCAGGTACTCGTTCGCGCGCGAGAAATGCCCGCAGCCGATGAAGCCCCGATGCGCCGACAGCGGCGACGGATGCGGCGCCTTGAGGACGAGGTGGCGCTGGCGGTCGATCAGCTTGCCTTTCGCCTGGGCATAGCTGCCCCACAGCAGGAAAACGAGGTTCTCGCGCTCGCGGTTGAGTGCATCGACACAGGCGTCGGTGAAGCCTTCCCAACCCTTGCCCGCGTGCGAACCCGCGAGGCCGTGCTCGACCGTCATCACGGCATTTAGCAGCAGCACTCCCTGCCGCGCCCACGGCAACAGGCAACCATGGTCGGGCCGCGCAATGCCGAGGTCGCGCTGGAGTTCCTTGAAGATGTTCTCCAGCGACGGCGGCACCGGCACGCCGGGGCGGACCGAAAAGCACAGTCCGTGCGCCTGCCCGGGTCCGTGGTACGGGTCCTGGCCGAGGATCACGACCTTGACCGCGTCGAACGGTGTGCAGTCGAGCGCCGCGAAGATCTGCGGCCCGGGCGGATATATGACCTTGCCGGCGCGCTTCTCCGCGCGCAGGAACTCGGCCAGCGCGAGCATCGACGGTTGTTCGAACATGGTGCCGACGCGCGCCTTCCACGTCGGCTCGAGCCGGACCCGGTCCTCGCTCACGCCGAGGCGCCGGCCTGTTCGCGCTGACGGCGCGACACGCGCAACTGGAACTGCAACTTGTTGACCAGCAGGCGCTCCTCGACCGGCTTGTGCACGAGGTCGTTCGCGCCAATGCGCAGCAGCGTGGTCTGGTTGGCCGGATTGTCGTCACCGGTCATCACCAGCACCGGCAATGCGCCCTTCGGCCAGCCGAAGTGGTTGCGGATGCGCTCGAGCAGGTCACCTCCGCTGAGTTCGCCCTTCAGCACGACGTCGGTCAGCACGAGGTCGACGCCCGGCCCGTTGTGCTGCGCGCGCCAGGTCTCGAGCAGGGCAAGCGCATCCTCGACGCTGACCACGTGCGTGACCTTGAAGCCGCACTTCTCCATCATGCGCCGCGTCGCCAGCGCGACCACGCGGCTGTCCTCGACATACAACACCGTGCCGTCGACCTGCTCCGCCGGCCTGACGTAGCCGCGGATGAACGCGGCGAGCGCATCGAAGCCGAGCGCCTTGTCGAAATAGTCGGTGACATGACTCGACAGCGTGCGCGCAACAAGACGTTCCTGCACGTCGCCGGAAACGACGATCAGCGGGATGTAGGCCTGGTTCGAGTTTTCGCGCAACAGGCGCGCGAGTTCGAGCCCGTCCATGTCCGGCAGGCGCAACGCGGTGGTGACGAGATCGAACACGCCGTCATCGAGGTGGGTGCGCGCCTCCGCGCCGGTACCGCAACCGATCACCACCGCGTTCGGCAACTCGGTCTTCAGCACGCGCTCGATCAGCTGGCGTACCACGCGTGAACCGTCGACGACGAGCACGCGCGGCTCGTCACTGGAGATGTGGCGAGTGAGCGAGACCTCGCCGCTCATCCCGGCCGCCCCGCCGCCAGATGGCGCGCGGTCACGATCCATGCGCCGCACCAGCCGAGCAGCGCGCTCGCGACGACGAGCGCGGCCACCGCGTCGAGACCGATGCCGTGCAGCGCGAAGCGATGCGCATAGCTGTCGACCAGCCGGCCGATCGGCTCGGCCAACGCAAGCTCCACCGCGGCGACGATCAGCAGCGCGAACGCGGCGCCGAGCAGGCCGTACCACAGGCCCGCGTACAGGAATGGACGACGCACGAAGCCGTTGCTCGCGCCGATCATCTGCATCACCGAGATTTCCGCCGACCTTGCCTGGATGTCCATGCGCACCGTATTGCCGATCACCAGCAGGGTCGCCAGCGCGAGCAACGCGGCGACCACCGCGACCACACGCTCGCCGAAATGCAGGATTCCGGACAGCTTGCGCCGCCATGCCGCGTCATACTGCACCAGATCAACGCGCGTGTCCGCCCGCAATGCCGCAACGAGTGGCGGCTCGTCGAGATCGGTCGCCTCGCGCGGGGTCAGCACCAGCACGGTCGGCAGCGGGTTGCCCTGCAGCGCATCGAGCGCCTCGCCGAAACCCGACAACTGGCGGAACTCGGCCAGACCCTGCTCCGGCGTGCGCAGCAGCACCGCGGCGACATCGCTGCGCCGGCGCAGTTCGTCGGCGCACGCGCTGGCGCTGCGCGCATCGAGGCCGGGTTTGAGGAACGCGGTCACCTCGCGCGCCTCGCGCAGGCCGCCGGACAATTCGCGCGCGTTGTCGAACACCAGCCAGAACAGCAGCGGCAGGGCGAGCGCGAAGCCGAGCACGAGCACGGTCAGCGCGGTCGACCAGGGTCTTGCGGCGAGCCGACCGAGGCTGGAAAAGAAGCCGTAGAAATGCTGGTCGCGCCAGGCCGCAAGCCGCTCGCCGAGCGGTGCGCGCGGGCCGCGTGGCTCGGCGCCTTTGGGCGCCGGCGCGGCGCGATTGGGCGTTGCCTGCGGACTCATGCGGCCTTCGCCGGGGGATGGTAGTCGTCGACGAGGCGTCCATGGTCGAGCACGAGCACGCGCTTCTGCATGCGCTTGAGCAGCAGCAGGTCATGGCTGGCAATCAGCACGGTGGTGCCGACCGCACCGAACTCGGCGAACAGGTTCATGATCTCCAGAGACAGCTGCGGATCGAGGTTGCCGGTCGGCTCGTCGGCGATGATCAGCGGTGGCTTGGCGACGATCGCGCGCGCGATGCCGACGCGCTGCTGTTCGCCGGTCGACAGCGCGAGCGGCGACGCCTTCTCGCGTGCCAGCAGGCCGACCTTGTCGAGCGCCGCGCGCACGCGCTTGGCGGTTTCCGTGCGCGAGGTTCCGGCGATCAGCAGCGGCAACGCGACATTGTCGAACACGCTGCGGTCGGTCAGCAGGCGATGGTCCTGGAACACCATGCCGATGCCGCGCCGGTGTTGCGGGATGCCGCGCCGGCGCACGCGAGCAAGTTCGCGATCATTGACCGTGACGTAGCCGCGAGTCGGCCGCTCCGCCAGACTCACCAGCTTGAGCAGGGTGCTCTTGCCCGCGCCCGAATGCCCGGTCACGAAGGCCATCTCGCCCGCCGCGATCTCGAAGCTGAGCTCGGCGAGCGCATCGAGTCCGGTGGTGTAGCGCTTGCTGACGTTGTCGAAGCGGATCATTGACGGCCGGGATTGGTGATTCGTGACTGATCATTGGGAAAAACCGCGTCCGCGGAGATTGTACGGGTTGCGCCCCGATTTGCACCCGGCACCGGGACGCCTGCTCGCCCGGTCCAATCACCAATCATGAAGCACCAATCCCGGCTACTTCACCATCTGATTCAGATTGAAGATCGGCAGCAGGATCGCCAGCACGATGAACAGCACGATTGCGCCGACCACGAGGATCACCGCGGGACCGAGCACCGCGGTCAGCGCGGTCAGCCAGCGGTCGAGTTCGCGCTGCTGCTGCGCCGCGGCTTCTTCGAGCATGCGCGGCAACTGGCCCGAGCGCTCGCCGCTCGCGATCAGGCGCAGGGCGACCGGCGGGAACTGGCCGCTCTCGCCAAGCGCGCGCGAGAACGCGCTGCCCTCGCGCACCTTCAATGCGGCACGCTTCAACGCATCGCGCATCGGCAGGTTCGACACGACCTGCGCTGCGATCGCGAGCGCATCGAGCAGCGGCACCGCGCTGCTGGACAACAGCGCCAGCGTGCGTGTCGCGCGCGCGGTGTTGGCCGCTCGTACCAGCCGACCGACCAGCGGCAGGCGCAGCAGCACGGCATGCCAGCGCCAACGCGTTGCCTCGGACCGCAATGCGAGCCGCGCGAGCACGAGCACGGCGAGCAGCACCAGCACCAGCAGCCAGCCCCACGCGCGCAGGAATGCCGACAGCGCGATCAGTGCGCGCGTCGCCAGCGGCAACGCCTGGTGCAGGTTCTGGAACACGCCGACGATCTGCGGCACGACCCAGGTGAGCAGGCCGGCGACGACCGCGGCCGCCACGATCGCCAGCAGCAGTGGATAGGCGAGCGCCGCAAGGATCTTCTGGCCGAGCGCATCGCGCGCCTCGGCATGGTCGGCGAGTTTCTCGAGCACCTGCGCGAGCCGGCCGGACTGCTCGCCCGCGGCGACGCTGGCGCGGAAGATCTCGGGGAAGCTGTCCGGGAATTCCGCCATCGCCTGCGCCAGGCTCGCACCTTCCATCACGCGTGCGCGCAGCGACATCGTCAAGCCGCGCTGGCGCTCGTTCTCGGCCTGCTCCGACAGCGCGCCGAGCGCCTCGTCAATCGGCAGGCCGGCGCCCACCAGGGTCGACAACTGGCGCGTCAGCAACGCAAGCTGCGCACCGCCGAGTCCGCGCCGACGCAGCAGCGGCTGCGTGCCGGGCGCCGAGCCTTCACGCACTTCCTCGACGACGAGCGGATTCAGCCCGCGCTCGCGCAGGCTGCCGCGCACCGCACGCGCGGTATCGCCCTGCAGCACCCCGCGCTGGGTCTTGCCGTTGCTGTCGAGCGCCTGGTAGGAGAAGGCGGGCATCTGCGGTTCCGTGTGACGACGAGCGAGTCGGTATTTGCCTTGCACTCTGGGAGCGGCGGAAGCCGCGATGCTCTTGCCAGCCCGCGGAAGCATCGCTGCTTGCGCCACTCCTGCAAGAGTAAACCGACGGCGCCGCCTTTCGCGACCATTCTTGTCAATCCGGGTGCGAGCGCAGTGTCCTGCCGCCATCGTTGCCTCCGATTCCGTGCGCTGCCCAGGCCGCGATCGCCTCGAGGCAAGCCTGCGGGCACGCCTGCAAGAGGAAATGCGGCCCATCGACCACGACCTCGTGCAGCGAGGCAGGCCGCGCATCGCGCACGATCGGAACGCGGACGAGTCGATCTCGCCGAGCGCGCAGGTGCAGCAGCGGGATGTGCGTCGCGCATAGAGCGGCGGACTCGTCCAGCGTGCGAAGCAATGCAAGGCGCGCCGACAGGGTGGCCGCCGGCAAGGCACGCACGACGTCGCGCAGAGCGTCGACACGATCGTCCGACGCGTCACGACCGAGGCAGGACATCCGCAGCGCCAGTCGGAAAGCGGTACGGCGTGCGAGCGCGGTGACGAGGGAAATGGGCAGCACGCGCAGCAACGGATGCGGACAACGCACGAAACTCGCGACGAGCACGATCGCCTCGACGCGCGGATCGAGCCGCTGCAGGCGCAACGCGACCGGCCCCGAGAACGATTCCGCGACGATCAGGCAGCGGCCGGCCTCGCCGATTGCAGTGGCCGCATGCTTGGCATATGCATCGAGATCCGCGGCAAGGTCGTCGGGATATCGGACGACGACCGCATCGACGTCGCCAAGGCATTCGAGGAACGGCGTGAACAGGCGACCGCTGCCGTCAAGGCCAGGCAACAGGATCCAGCGCGGCGACGTCATCGGCGAACGCGCCGAACGCGGCGCGTCACTCCTCGCGCGTCACGCGCAGCACTTCCTCGGTCGAGGTGATGCCGGCGACGCACTTGCGCCAGCCGTCTTCGAGGATCGACGGCCCGCGCGTGCGCGCGTGGCGCTCGAGATCGGCTTCGGAGGCGCCTTCGTGCACGAGGCGGCGCAGCGCATCGTCGAGCGCGACCAGTTCGTAGATGCCGGTGCGACCCTTGTAGCCGCTCGCGCGGCCCTGCGCGGCGAGATCGGCGCGCGGGCGGTACAGCGTCACGCGCGCGTCGGCCTGCTGGCCGAACGCAGCGAGTTCGGCCGGGGTCGCGGCGTACGCCTCGCGCGTGGCCGGGTCGAGCACGCGCACGAGGCGCTGCGCGAGCACGCCGACCAGCGACGAGGACAGCAGGAACGGCTCGACGCCCATGTCGCGCAGGCGCGTGACCGCGCCGACTGCGGAGTTGGTGTGCAGGGTGGACAGCACGAGGTGGCCGGTCAGCGACGCCTGCACCGCGACCTCGGCAGTCTCGAGATCGCGGATCTCGCCGACCATGACGACGTCCGGATCCTGGCGCAGGATCGCGCGCAGGCCACGTGCGAACGTCATGTCTACGCGCGTGTTGACCTGGGTCTGGCCGACGCCGTCGATGTAGTACTCGATCGGATCCTCGACCGTCATGAGGTTGCGCGACGCATCGTTGAGCTTGAGCAGCGATCCGTACAGCGTAGTCGTCTTGCCCGAGCCGGTCGGGCCGGTCACGAGCAGGATGCCGTGCGGCCGCGCGATGAGGTCTTCCAGGCGCGCACGCGTCGCATCATCCATGCCGAGCTGGACGAGATCGAGCTTGCCGGCCTGCTTGTCGAGCAGGCGCAGCACGACGCGCTCGCCGCGGCCGGCGGGAATCGTCGACACGCGCACGTCGACCGGGCGACCCGCAATGCGCAGTCCGATGCGGCCATCCTGCGGCAGGCGCCGCTCGGCGATGTCGAGCTTGGCCATGACCTTGATGCGGCTGACCACCGCGGCGGCGATCGCCTTCTGCGGACTCAGCACCTCGCGCAGCACACCGTCGATGCGGAAACGCACCACGAGGCGGTTCTCGTACGGCTCGATGTGGATATCGGACGCGCCTTCCTTGACCGCTTCGGTGAGCAGCGCATTGATGAGGCGGATGATCGGCGCGTCGTCGTCGCTCTCGAGCAGGTCCTCCGGCTCCGGCAGGTCGTCGGCGAGCGCCTTCAGGTCCATGCGCTCGTCGAGGTCCGACACCATCGCGCGCGCGTCATCGCCCTGTTCGTACAGGTCGCGCAGCAGGCGCTCGAACTCCTTGTCGCCGAGCGTGTTGAAATGCAGCGGCGCGCCGAGATGGCGGCGCAGTTCGGCCAGCACGTCGGTGCGCACGCCGGCGCGGCAGGCGATCTCGGCGGTGCCTTCCTTCCAGCCGGTCAGCGCGACGCCGTGGCGACGCGCGTAACCGAAGGCGGGACGCGCCGGACGCGCTGCGGCTTCGCTCACCGTTTCGGCTCCGTGCTGCGCGGCGGCTGCGGATCGGCGAGGCCGGGGCGACCGTCGAGCGACGGGCTGGCGAGGAAGTCGTGCACCTCGGGCAGCATCGGCCGTTCCGCGCGCGGCGTGATCGGCCAGTCCTGCTGGCGCATCTGCAACTGCTCGGTGCGCATGTAGTTGTACTTCTCGCTCGACACCGCGGCCTCGGTCGCCGCGTCGCGCAGGATCCTCGGGTGCAGGAACACCATGAGGTCCTTCTTGGTGCGGTCGTTGGTGCGGTAGCGGAACAGGTTGCCGATCAGCGGGATGTCGCCGAGCGCGGGCACCTTCTGCACGTTGTCCTTGGCCTGGTTGTCGATCAGGCCACCGAGCACGAGCAGCGAGTCGTCCTTGACCAGCACGCTGGTGGTCAGCTCGCGCTTGTTGGTGATGAGGTCGACCGCGCCGCTCACGGTCGGTGCGAGCGAGGACACTTCCTGGTGGATGTCCAGGCGCACGGAGTCGCCGACGTTGATCTGCGGCTTGACCTTCAGCACGAGTCCGACGTCCTTGCGCTCGATCGTCTGGAACGGATTGGTGATGCCGCTGGTATTGCTCGTCGCCGTGGTCGCGGTCGCGTTGGTCGAATACTGGCCGGTCAGGAAGGGTACTTCCTGCGCGACCTTGATCTCCGCTTCCTGGTTGTCGAGCGTCAGCACCGAAGGTGTCGACAGGATGTTCGACTTGCCGTCCCCGCGAAGCGCGCTGACCAGCGCGCCGAGCTGGAAGATCGTGTTGCGTCCGACCTGCACGGTGCCGTCGATGTAGCCGAGGTTGAAGCCGTTGCCGACGCCGAGCGGATTCTGCGCTGCGGTCAGGATGTTGTTGCCGGGCGAGGTGCCGGTGAAATTCGTGCCCCCGACGATGTGGCGGCCATTGTTGCCGAGCGGCAGTTGCCACTGCACGCCGAGTTCGCTCGCAGTCTGGTCGGCGACTTCGGCGATGACCGCCTCGATCAGCACCTGGTTGCGGCGGATGTCGAGCTGGCGCACGACCGCGCTGAGCGAACGGAAGATCGCCGGCGGGGCGCTGATTATCAGCGCGTTGGTTTCCAGATGCGCCTGGATCGTAGCCACAGAAGCGCCAGCGCCGCCACCGCCGTCGCCCGCCTTCGCCGTCGGCGGCGCCACGCCGGACAGGGTCGTCGCGACGCCCTGCAGGATCGGCACGAGGTCCTTCGCGCTGGCGTAGTGCAGGTAGATCACCTGGGTGTCGCCGCCGTTCTCGACCGGCGTGTCGAGGTGCGCGATCAGCGCGCGCATCTTCAGGCGTCCGTTCTTCGCGCCGGCGAGCAGGATCGAATTCGTGCGCGTGTCGGCGAACACGCGCGCGCCCTCGCCGTTCGCCGGCGCGGCCTTGTCGTCCGCGAGCATCGTCAGCGTGCGCGCCATCTCGGAGGCGTTCGCATGGCGCAGCGGGATCATCTCGACCTCGGCATCGGACACCGTGTCGATCCGCTGGATGATGTCGGCGAGGCGCTGCACGTTGCCGGCGCGATCGGACACGACCAGCGAGTTGGAACTCGCATGCGCGATCAGCTGGCCGCCCTGCGGCATCAGCGGGCGCAGGATCGGCACCAGTTCCGCTGCCGAGACATGCTTGACCGGCACGATCTCGGTGACGAGTTCGTCGGCCGCGCGCGCGCCGAGGCCGTTGACGCCGGTGGAGCCGTCCTGCTGCGCGGTCGTTTCCGGCACGATCTTGATCATGCTGCCGGACGCCACCGCGGCGAAGCCGTGCACGCGCAGCACCGACAGGAACACGTCGTAGATTTCGTCCGGCTTCATCGGCCGCGCCGACACCACCGTGACCTTGCCCTGCACATTCGGGCCGACGATGAAGTTCTTGCCGGTGATCTCGCTCACCGTCGCGATCAGCGCGTTGATGTCGGCATCGTTGAGGTTCAGCGTGTGGCGACCATCGGCGGTCGTCGTGTGCCCGGTTTGCTGCGCGGCCGGCGCAGGGGTCTGGGCGTTCGCGCCAAGCGCGACGAAGGCGCCGATCAAGGCCGGTACGAGGAGTCGACGCATCGCGGTGGGTTTCCTGTTCGCTGTGCTGTTCATTGCAGTCCGACCGTGACGTCGGTCGGCTTGCCGCCGCGCAGTACGGTCACGCGGACCGAACTCGCGTTGCCGAGGCTGGACATGATCTGTTGCCCGCGCTCGATCGAATCGATCGGCGTGCCGTTCACCGAAGTCACGACATCGCCGGGTTGCAGTCCGATCTGGTTGAGCAGGGCGACGTCGGTGCCGGTCGAAAGGCGCACGCCGGACAGCTTGCCGCCATCGAGTACCGGCACGAGCTGCACGCGCTTCATCAGCTCGGCCGGATTCTGGCGCAGGCGATCGACGGTCTGCTGCCAGGTCGGCGGCGCCTTCGCGCTGGTTGTGCGGTTCGAACCGCTTGCCGCGACCGCGCCGGCAGGCGCGGCAGCGACGCCACCCGTGACGCTGGTCGGCGTCGGCCGCACGACGTCGGCGGGCGCGAGGTTGGTGTCGCGCGCGAGCTTGAGCGTTTCCTCGCCACCGTCGCGCGCAACCACGATGCGATCCGCGTACACCGCGACCAGGCGCACACCAGGCGCGACCTGCTCGCCGACGCGCCAGCTGCGTTCGCCGTTGCCCGCATCGGCGATCACCGCGATGCCCGCCTTCGGGTCGGGATCGGCGAGCGTGCCGCGCAGGATGAGCGAGGTGGTCGTGCCGCTCGCGGCCGCTTGCGCGGGAGGGTTGCCGAACAAATGCCATTGCGCGATCGAGCGCGCCGGCGCGGGCGCGCCGCTCGACACGACACGGCTTGCCACCGCGCCGAGCGCGGCGTCGTCACTGGGCAACAGCGCCCACAACAGGCGCACGAGCAGCCACAGCGCGAGCGCGGCGAGCACGGCGCAGTAGGCCAGCCCTGCGACCTCGGAGGCCCGACTCGAATCAGTTGCCAAACGGGACAGGGGCATGCGCTTGCGTCGCCTTCTTCCAGCGCGCAAGCGTAGCAAACGCGGCTCGCGTGCGTGCGGATCGGGTCGACGGGCAGACTGGAGACCGGTCGCCGGCGTTTCGACCTCCCTCGCTGGCGCTCGCCGCGCTCAACGCGAACGGATGGAAGCGCCACCGCTCGCCGCGCGCCATGCGATCGGATGGCAGGTCCCGGGTCGCTGGATCCCCGCGTTCGCGAGCTTTCGCGGGGATGACGGGCAGTTGTTCGAAGGTTACCGGCGACCGAACATGCGCATGATGCGGCGGAAGAAGCCCTGCTTCGGCGCATGCGCCTCGGGCGCCGCCACGGCGCTGGCCTGGGCCGCGTGCGGATGCGGCTTGCGTTCGACGATGCGCTGCTTGGGCGGTCCGCCGCGCTCGGAAGCCTGCGCTGCGGGAGCCGCGGTCTCGACGCCCTCGCGATGCTTGTTGCGTCCGCGGCCGCCGCGACGGCGGCGCTTGCGCGACGCCTCGCCATCGAGCGCGGCTGCGGCTGCCGGCGCATCGTCGCGCTGGACCGCCACGGGCGCGGCTTCTTTCACGACCGGCTTCGCGCCCGCCGGGCGCTCGCCGCGTGCGTGCTCGCCGCGCGGGCCACGCGACGAACCGCTGCGTGAGCCGGTGCGCTCGCGTTCGCCGGGGGCACGCGGTCCGCCGCGCGCGGGCTTGCCCGGCTTCGGTGGCGGACCGGCGGTATTGCGCGCATCGTCGGCTGCTTCATCTTCCTCGATCGCGTGGGCGGCGGCACCCGCGGCGCGCGGGCGCGGCGGCGGCACCACCAGCATGTCCGGCGTGATCGGCGCGGTCGGGATCTTCTGCTCGATGTAGCTCTCGATGTCCGGCAGGCCCATCGCGTAGAGGTCGCAGGCGAAGCTGATCGCATCACCTTCGGCGCCGAGGCGCGCGGTGCGTCCGATGCGATGCACGTAGTCTTCCGCATCGTGCGGCAGGTCGTAGTTGAACACGTGCGAGACGTCGGGGATGTGCAGGCCGCGCGCAGCAACATCGGTCGCGACCAGGATTTCGATCTCGCCCTTCTGGAACTTGCCGAGCAGGCGCTCGCGCTTCGCCTGCGGCACATCGCCGGACAGCGTGGCGACCGTGAAGCCCTGGCGCTCGAGCGAACGGGTGACCTTCTCCGCGGCGATCTTGGTGTTGAGGAAAACGATGCTGCGGTGGGCGTCGACGCGCGACAGCAGGTTGATCAGCAGCGGCTGCTTCTCTTCCTTGGCCGGGAAATAGACGATCTGGCGCACGCGGTCGGCGGTGACGTTGTCGGTCTCGACCGTGAGCTTCTCCGGCTCGTTCATGTGGTCGTAGGCGAGTTCAAGCACCCGATGGCTCAGCGTCGCCGAGAACAGCATGCTCTGGCGCTGCTCGCGCGGCGGCATGCGCCGGAACAGGAAGCGGATGTCCTTGATGAAGCCGAGGTCGAACATGCGGTCGGCCTCGTCGAGCACGACTGCCTCGATCGCGTTGAGGCTGAACACGTGCTGCTTGAGGTAGTCGATGAGGCGACCCGGGGTCGCGATGATCAGGTCGCAACCGGACTTGAGCAGTTCGCGCTGCTTGTCGTAGTCGACGCCGCCGTAGATCAGCGCGGACTTGAGCCCGGTGTCGCGGCCAATCGCACGGAAGTCCTTGTCGATCTGGATCGCCAGCTCGCGCGTCGGCGCGATCACGATCGCGCGTGGATCGGTCAGCTTGCGGTCGAGTGCGGCCGGGCGCGTGAGCAGGCGATTCAGCACCGCGACGAGGAACGCGCCGGTCTTGCCGGTGCCGGTCTGCGCCTGGCCGGCGACGTCGCGGCCGGTCAGTGCGATCGGCAGGGTCAGCGCCTGGATCGGCGTGCAACGGGTGAAGCCGCAGCCGTGCAAACCGGACAACAGGAGCGGGTGGAGATCGAAACTTTCGAAGGTGATATCGGTAAGCGGATGCTGGGACATGGGTCCAAATCTGTGTGATGACGGAAAGGCGCCTGTGCGTTGCGGTGCGCCCGGAGCGCACTCGTCTCGCGAAGTTTGCGCCGCTGGGACGCGGCGCGCGGCCGGGATGGCGGCGCGTACCTGCTCTCTTGCAATGCGCGGGTGGCGTCCCCAACTTGCACCGGTCGGTCGTTTGGGCTCAAATGGGCCGTGCGTTCCGCACTCCCCGCTGTCCCGACTGCTCCGGCGCAACCGCGTGAGTGTAGCGGAACCCCGCCCGACGCGCGCGGTCGCGCCCAACCCCATGATTTCCGGAGAAGATCCCGTGAGCGAACACATTGCGCACGTGAGCGATGAGCAGTTCGAGGAGCACGTCCTCAAGTCCAGCGAGCCGGTTCTGGTCGATTTCTGGGCCGAATGGTGCGGCCCGTGCAAGATGATCGCACCGATCCTCGACGACCTCGCGGCCAGCTACAAGGGCAAGCTGAAGGTCGCCAAGATCAACATCGACCACAACCAGAAGACCCCGCGCAACTACAACGTGCGTGGCATTCCGACCCTGATGATCTTCCGCGACGGCAAGGTGCAGGCGACGCAGATTGGCGCCGTCAGCAAGACCCAGCTGGCGCAGATCATCGACAAGGCGATTGCCTGAGGGACGAGCGGCCAAGGGGCCATCGGTTTTTGCACACTGGCCCCTGCCCCCTAGCCCCTGCTCTCAACAGGTGCTAACGTAAACCCGGCGCCCGGAGCCGAACGCTGCTCCGCCCGCCTCTTCTTCGATCTTTCCCTCCAGTTCCAGCAACGGCGCCCAGCGAGGATTGCCCGTGTCCGAAAACGAAACGAATGATGGCGGCCAGGGTGCCGTCGCCGAAGGCCGTCCGGAGCCCCGGCAACGTGCGCCTCGCGGCCAGCAACAGCAGCAGGCGCAACAACCGGCGCAGGATGCTGCGCCAGCGCCGGGCGAGGCGCGCAGCCATGATGGTGGCGGCGACGGCGGTGATGGCAATGCCAATCCGCAGGGTGGCGGCCAGAACCAGGGCGGCCAACAAGGCCAGAACCAGGCCGGTCGGCGCGGTCGACGCGACCGTCGCGGCGGTCGCCATGGCGGCGGCGGCGGTGGCAATCCGCAACCCAACCGCGGTGGCATGTACGACGACGAGGAATTCGACGAGTCGAAGAACGGCGGCGGCAACGGCCCCCTGATCGATCTGACGGAACTCAAGCGGAAGACCGCGGCAGAACTGCTGCAACTGGCCGATACCCTCGGCGTCCAGGAAGGCGTCGCGCGGGCGCGCAAGCAGGACATCATCTTCCTCTTGCTGAAGGCGCATGCGCGCATCGGTGGCGGCATCTATGGCGAAGGCGTGCTCGAGATCCTGCAGGACGGCTTCGGCTTCCTGCGCGGTTTCGACGAGTCCTACCTCGCCGGCCCCGACGACATCTACGTCAGCCCAAGCCAGATCCGCCGCTTCAACCTGCGCACCGGCGACTACATCACCGGACGCATCCGCCCGCCGAAGGAGGGCGAGCGCTACTTCGCCCTGCTCAAGGTCGACCACATCAATGGCGAGCCCCCGGAAGTATCCAAGAACAAGGTCCTGTTCGAGAACCTGACGCCGCTGTTCCCGCGCAAGGCATTCCACCTCGAGCGCGGCAACGGTTCGTCGGAGGACATCACCGGGCGCATCCTCGACCTCGTCGCGCCGATCGGCCGTGGCCAGCGCGGCCTGATCGTCTCGCAGCCGAAGGCCGGCAAGACGATGATGCTGCAGAACATCGCGCAGGCGATCGTCTACAACCATCCCGACGCACACCTGATCATCCTGCTCATCGACGAGCGCCCGGAAGAAGTCACCGAGATGCGTCGCGGCGTGCGCGCCGAAGTCGTCTCCTCGACCTTCGACGAACCGGCCGTGCGCCATGTGCAGGTCGCCGAGATGGTGATCGAGCGCGCCAAGCGCCTGGTCGAGCACAAGAAGGACGTGGTGATCCTGCTCGATTCGATCACCCGCCTCGCGCGCGCCTACAACACGGTGGTGCCGAGTTCCGGCAAGGTGCTCACCGGCGGTGTCGACGCGAACGCGCTGCAACGCCCGAAGCGTTTCTTCGGCGCCGCGCGCAACGTCGAGGAAGGCGGCTCGCTGACGATCATCGCGACCGCGCTGATCGACACCGGCTCGAAGATGGACGAGGTCATCTACGAGGAGTTCAAGGGCACCGGCAACATGGAAGTGCACCTGAACCGGCGCATCTCCGAGAAGCGCGTGTATCCCTCGATCGACATCAACCGCTCCGGCACCCGCCGCGAGGAACTGCTGATCGACCCGGACCAGCTGCAGAAGATCTGGATCCTGCGCAAGCTGCTGCATCCGATGGACGAGCTCGCCGCGATGGAGTTCATGCTCGACAAGATGAAGAACACGAAGACCAACGACGAGTTCTTCGGATCGATGAAACGCGGCGGTTGATCGCCTTCGGAAGTCCTGGAAGAGGCCGGCATTGCCGGCCTTTTTCGTTTGGATCGATCCTTCCGTGGAACGGAGCTTGCTCCGCTGCCCTGGTCCTTTCGCTAGTCCACGCTGCCGAGGTCCTGCGTCTCGGCGCGCCAGGTGTCGCCTTCCTTGACCATCAACACGCGGCCGGCGCGCTTGATCTCGTCGCGGTCGACGCCTTCGACCCGGAGCACGGCGTGATCGCCGCGCTGGATCGCCGACACGATCTTCACCGACACCGGCTTGCCGTCGCGCAGGTCCTTGAGGCCCTGTTTGGCGGCTTGCTCGTCGTCTTCCGGCAACTGCCAGCGCGAATCTTCGCCGAGCATCTTGCGCAGCGTCGGCAGGTCGCCCTTCGCCAGCGCGGCAAGATACGCCGCATACGCCTTGCCGGGCGCGCCGCCATCGGCCGGCAATGGCGTACCCGGAGTCGCGGCGGTGATGCTCGCGCTGAACGGCAGGTCGAAGTCGTAGGTCTTGCCGAAGAAGTCGTCCGGCTTGGTCATCTGCCAGCGGCCTTCGACGGAGCCCGCGGTCTGTTTCGCGAGCGTGAATTCACCCGAGCCGGACATGTTGAACGACTCGCTCGGTTGCTCGTGCGAGAAATACAGGCCGCATTCCTTGCCTTCGGCATTGATGCAGATGCGCACGAAGCCGCCCGGCTTGTCGCCGACCTGCTGGTTGACCTCGCTGCCCGGATCGAATGCGTCGGCGATCTTCTTCGCATCGAGCGGGTCGGTGGTCAGGAACAGGTAGGTCGACGCCGGTCCGCTGCGCTCCTCGTGCACGAAGGCGTAGGCGTGCCTGGTTTCCATGCGGATCTTGTCGTAGCGGAAGTACGGCGCGGCCGCGCCGGCGGCGGCTGCGCCGGGGCTCGCGATGGGCAGGGCCAGCAAGAGGCAATACAGCAGTGGTCGAACGTTCATGCGGATGGCTCCCCGGCGCCGCGAAAGGGGCGCCCGATACTACTAAACGGAAAACGGCGCGCGATCGAACGTCCGAATGTCCCGCGGTGCGCTTTCCAACCCTGCGGCGCGGCCGGGCGTTCACCCGCGCGCCCGCCAGTTGCGGCCGTACCCGCGATCCCGAGTTTCATCGCGCATCAGCGGCGCAGCGGCGCCCAGCGTGCCAGGGCCTCGCGCGTGCGGCGGCGGCCGAGTTCGATCAGCTCGTCGGCGCGATGGAATTCGTAGAACGCGCAGGCGTTGCGCGGGATGGTCACGAGCAGGTCCGGCGGCTGCGCTGCGAGCTTGAGGCGCGTGATCGTCTCCTGCACCGCATCGAGCGAGCGCGCGAACAGTTCCAGCGCGCCCGGCTCGCGCGCGGCCGCGATGCGACGTTCGCGGCGCTCGACGAACGAATCGACCAGCGCCGCCAGCCGTCGCCGCCGCTGCTGCAACTGGGGCGGCGCGGTTGCATCGTCGATCACCTCCGGCATCGATTTGCCGTCGTCGATCGCCGCCGCGTCACGCTCGTCGCCGAACGCTTCCGCCATCGCATTGACGTCCACCGCGATGGTGGCGTCGGTCAGGTCCCGCAGCGTCGGCGATACCGGCAGCGGATTGAGCAGGCCGCCATCGACCAGCAGGCGACCCTGGTAGTGGTGCGGGCGGAATACGGTCGGGATCGCGATCGAGGCGCGGATCGCATCGAACAGCGGGCCACGCGAAAACCACACCTCGCGCTGCGCATCCAGATCCACCGCGACCGCGGTGTAGGCCATCGGCAATTGCTCGATCGACACATCGCCGATCATTTCGCGCAGCAGGCCGCTGACACGCTCGCCCTTGATGAAACCGCCGCCGCGAAAAGTCCAGTCGATCAGGCGCAGCACGTCGTAGCGCTGCAACGGCAGCGCCCAGTCGCGGAACGCGTCGAGCTTGCCGGCCGCATGCATGCCACCGACCAGCGCGCCCATCGAGCTGCCGGCGATCGAGCGGATCGAAAACCCTTGCGCCTGCAGTTCCTCGATCACGCCGATGTGCGCGTAGCCGCGCGCGCCACCGGAGCCGAGCACGAGCGAGAGGTCGCGGCCCGTGCCGGCGGCGGGTGTCGTGGCGTCGAGGCCGTTCACGACGGGCCTGCGCCGTAGGCGCCGAGTGCGAGCTGCAGCAGGATCTTCATCTCTTCGCGCAACGGGACCGGCGCGACGACTTCCGCATCGGGGCCGTATTTCAGCACGTCCATCAGCAGCTCGCGCGAGTTGGAGTACGGCACGCGCAGCTCGTAGCGCCCATCCGGCAGGCGTTCGCCCTGCTGCTGCGAATGCCAGTGCTCGTCGGCGACCCAGCGCGCCGCGTGCGCGGAAAAGCGGATCGTCGCCCACGCTTTCGGCGCGCCGGAGAAGATGCCGTAACTGGATGCAAGGTGCGCATCGAGTTCGGTCGCGTCGCGATCGAGCGCGGCATCGTCCTGCGGTTGCGGCTCGCGGATGCGGTCGAGCGCGAAGCTGCGCAGCGCGTCGCGGCTGTGGTCCCACGCGTCGAGATACCAGTTGTCGCGGTAGTGGGCGAGGCGCTGCGGCGAGACGACGCGCTCGGTGGTGGCGTCGGTCGAGCGCGCGCGATAGCGGAACTTGAGCCGCTTGCGATTGAGCAGCGCCGAAGCGACCGCGCGGAACGCAGCCTGGTCGAGTCGGCGCGAGCCGCTGGCGAGCACGCGGATGCGCTCCACCGGCAGCGCGCGACCGCTTGCATGGTCGGACAGGAGGCGCTCGATGCGCGCCCGGAACGGCGCCAGCGCGCCGGCCAGCACACCCGGATCGGACCGACCGAGCAGCTCGTTCAGCGCGAGCAGGGCGGCCAGTTCCTCGCTGGTCAGCCACAGTCCGGGCAGCTCGAAGCGCTCCGCTTCGTCCACCGCGTAGCGGAACGTCGACTCATCCTCGCCGTACTCGATTGGCGCGCCGAGCGCATCGCGCAAGAACGCGATGTCTCGATAGAGGGTCGCGCGCGAGCAGGACAGCTCGTCCTTGAGGGTCGCGAACGAAACCGGGTGGCGCCTGGCTTTCAGGATACGATGCAGGGTCAGGATGCGTTCGTAGCGGTCCATGGAATGTCCTGTTCGCGGTCGTTTTCGCGTATGTGTCCGGCAAGATGCCGAGCGCGCGCGGCGATCGGCGCAGGATCGCACAAGCAGCGGCATCGCGGCGCGTTCCGTAATTCATCCAACCAGGGAGACGACCCAATGACGCTGTTTCCGAAGACCTGTGCCGGCCTTGCCATCGCGCTCGGTTGCTCGCTCGCCGTGGCGGGACCGAAGGAGGACCTGCACGCCGCATTCGCGAAGTTCCTCGCCGCGAAGAGCTTCCGCGCCACCGCCACCGACGTGAAGAAGGGCGAACAGGTGTCGAAGATGGAATTCGTCGCGCCCGACCGTTATCGCATCGACTCCGCCGGCCATCCAAGCCTGATCATCGGCGACACCATGTACATGGACATCGGCGGCAAGATGCAGGCGGTACCGGTGCCGGGCGTCGGCCGGATGGTCGCGCAGTACCGCAACCCCGAGTTCCTCGGCGAGATGGAAGCCGGGATGGACGTGAAGGCGCTCGGCGACGAGACGGTCGACGGCGAACCGGCCAAGGTCTACGCCTACACGCTGACCAAGCCGATGAAGTCGGATGCGAAGACGTGGGTTTCGGTGAATACGGGCCTTCCGATCCAGATCGAATCGACCGGCACGTTCATGGGCCACACCGCAACGACACGCGTGCACTACTCCGGATTCGACGATCCGTCGATCCACATCGACGCGCCCTGACCCCACCGCGCGGGACACGGCCATGTGGGCGGGGCTGGTGCATGCCAGCCCGCGCCGCATTCATGGACGCCATCGGGCTCGCAGGCAGGCTATCGCGGCCGGCGGTTCCTACGCCCGCACCACCTGTTCATCCTCGATCGCCTGGCGACCTGCGGCCTCGATGCCGGCTTTCCATTGCTCGGCCATCGCGGCGGCACCGCCTTTGTCCTTGCCGAGGCGATCGCCGAGTTTGAGCAACCACCGCGGCGGCTGCCCCGGCACCGGCGCCGCGACCACGCGCGTCAACGCGACATCCCACAGCGCCTTCAGGCCAATCAGCACATACAGGATGCCCAGCGGCGAATCGGTCGCCGCCATCGCCGCCATGCCGAAGATGATCGCCAGGTGCAGCACCAGCACGCGACCGATGCGCTGCTGCACCTGCGCCTTGATCCAGGCGAAGCTGCGCGAGCGCATGCCAGGCAGGTCGGCGACGAAGCCGGCGGCGAGCGCAAGGGACAACATCAGCGCACCCTGGCGGAATGCGTCCCACGAGAATCGCCAGAGCGGATCCTGCGGATGCCTGCTTGCGAAAAGCAGCGCGATCACTGCGACGAACAGGCCGTGCGCAAGCGTGAACACGAACGCGACCGTCGCGTACTCGCCGAGCAGGCCCCCTTTCGACGGCTTGCCATTGCTGCTGCTGCCGAGCTGGCCGCTGCGCCAGTGCCCGCGCTTGTGCGTGAGCCGCCGGTGAGTCGCGATCCGCAGGCAGGTGAACACCGCCACCAGCAGGTTCTCGAGCCAGTACATCACCAGCACGTTGGTCACCGACCAGCCGAGTCGCAGCACGCCGAAAACCGGAATCGCATTCGTGACCAGCACGATGCCGAGTGCGGCCAGTCGCCCGATCGCGCCGGGCGCGCTCGTTTCCCCTGCAGGCGGCGGTTGCATCGCGATCTCCCGGGACGTGGCGTATGCATCATCGCATGGCGCCGCGACTGCGACGCTTGGGTTCCATGCGCGGATGCATCCGCTACCATCGCAACATGCCGCACACCCCGTTGAACCTCCACAAGCCGACCGGCGACGCCGTCAAGACCACCACGTGCTACATGTGCGCGTGCCGGTGCGGAATCCGCGTCCATCTCAAGGACGGGCGCGTCCGCTACATCGACGGCAACCCGCGGCACCCGGTCAACCGCGGCGTGATCTGCGCGAAGGGGTCGGCCGGCATCATGCAGCACTACTCGCCGGCGCGATTGTCCAAGCCCTTGCTGCGTGTCGGCGAGCGCGGTGCGCGCGAGTTCCGCGAGATCGAGTGGGACGAGGCGCTCGCGCTCGCGACGCAGTGGCTCGGCGACATTCGCGCGCGCGATCCGGACCAACTCGCGTTCTTCACCGGGCGCGACCAGTCGCAGGCGCTGACCGGCTGGTGGGCGCAGGCGTACGGCACGATCAACTACGCCGCGCACGGCGGCTTCTGCTCGGTCAACATGGCCGCCGCCGGCATGTACACGTTCGGCGGCAGCTTCTGGGAATTCGGCGAACCGGATTGGGACCTGACGAAGTACCTGATGTTGTGGGGCGTCGCCGAGGACCACGACTCGAACCCGATCAAGCTCGGCCTCGGCAAGCTGAAGTCGCGTGGCGCGAAGATCGTCGCAATCAACCCGGTGCGCACCGGCTACGGCGCAATCGCCGACGAATGGGTGCCGATCAACCCGGGCACCGACGGCCTGCTCGCCGCTGCGTTCATCCACGAACTGCTGCGCAACGATCGCGTCGATCTCGATTACCTCGTCCGCTACACGAACGCGCACCATCTGGTGATCCGCGCGCCGGGCGCGGCCGACGACGGCATGATCGCGCGTGACGCCGAGGGGCATGCATTGTGTGCGGTGCGCGGCACCCCCGTGATCGCGCACGCCGACGCGATCGACGTCGCACCGCTCGTCGTCGGCGAGTACACCCTGCCCGACGGTCGCACGGCGGTCCCCGCGTTCCAGTTGTTCGCCGAGCGTTATCTGTCGGACGAGTACGCACCCGACACGGTCGCGCCGGCATGCGGCGTCGATGCCGACACCATCCGCCGCCTCGCGCGGGAGCTCGCCGAGGTCGCGTTCGAGCAATCGATCGTGCTGAAGCAGCGCTGGACCGATGCCTGGGGCCGCGAACACGCCGAGATGATCGGGCGCCCGGTCGCGATGCACGCGATGCGCGGCATCAGCGCGCACGCGAACGGCTTCCACACCTGCCGCGCACTGCATTTGCTGCAGATGATCCTCGGCGCAATCGACACGCCCGGGAGCTTCCGCTACCAGCCGCCGTATCCGAAGCCGGCTCCGCCGCCGAACCGTCCCGGCAAGACGCGTCGCGCGAACGGCACGCTGGAAGCCGGACCGCTCGGCTACGTGCACACGCCCGAAGACCTCGTCGTCGACGCCGCCGGCGAGCCACGCCGCATCGACAAGGCCTTCTCGTGGCAACACCCGTTCGCCGCGCACGGCATGCTGCAGAACGTGATCGCGAACGCGTGCAAGGGCGATCCGTACCGCATCGACACACTGTTCCTGTTCATGGCGAACATGGGCTGGAACTCGTCGATGAACACGACGGCGACGCGCGCGATGCTGTGCGAGCGCGATCCGGCGAGCGGCGGGTACGTGATCCCGCACATCATCTACGCCGATGCCTACGATTCGGAAACCGTCGCGTTCGCCGACCTCGTGCTGCCGGACACGACCTACCTCGAACGCCACGACTGCATCAGCCTGCTCGACCGGCCGATCTCCGACGCGGACAGCGCCAGCGACGCGATCCGCCAGCCGGTCACCAGGCCCGATCGCGACGTGCGCCCGTTCCAGGACGTTCTGCTCGACCTGGGTGCGCGCCTCGGCCTGCCCGGTCTCGTCGACGACACCGGCGCACCGAAGTATCCGCGTGGCTACGCGCAGTACATGGTCGAGCACGAACGCGCGCCCGGCATCGGCCTGCTTGCCGGCTGGCGCGGCGCCGACGGCACGCAGGAAGGCGTCGGCACGCCAAACCCCGACCAGCTCGCGCGCTACATCGAGCACGGCTGCCACTGGCACCGCGAGATCCCCGCCGCCGGCCGCTACTACAAGATGGCGAACCGCGACTATCTCGAATGGGCGAAGTCGCTCGCCTTCGTCGGCTCGACCCAGCCGATCGTGATGCAGTTCTACGCCGAATCGCTGCAACGCTTCCGCCTCGCCGCGAGGGGCCATGGCGCGACGCAACCGCCCGACCACGAACGAGCGCGCGTCGAACGCTACTTCGACCCCATTCCATTCTGGTATCGGGACATTGAAGCACCCGGCGACTATCCGCTCGCGGCAATCACCCAGCGCCCGATGTTCATGTACCACGCGTGGGGCTCGCAGAATAAATGGCTGCGGCAGATCGCGACGCGCAACTATCTCTATCTGCACCCGGACACCGCACGCGCGCATGGCGTCGCCGACGACGACTGGATCTGGCTGGTCGCACCGCGCGGGCGCATCCGCGTGCAGGCGCGCACGCACACCGGCACCGCGCCGGGCACGGTGTGGACGTGGAACGCGATCGGCAAGCGCAAGGGCGCGTGGAAGCTCACCGCGAACGCGCCCGAGAATGTCGACGGCTTCCTGCTCAACCACCTCATCGACGAGTCGCTGCGCGACCGCGACAGCAGCGCGACGCACGCGAATGCCGACCCGGTCACCGGCCAGGCCGCATGGTTCGACCTGCGCGTGCGCATCGAGCGCGATGCCGAGCCGAGGCGCGACGGCCACCGCGTCGAGCTCGCCGGGGCCGCCGGATGAGCGGCGCCGCGTGGACCACGCTCGCGATCGTGCTCGGTGCGATTGCGATGTTCGCGAGCGAGAAGGTTCGCATCGACCTCGTCGCGCTGATCGTGCTCGTGCTGCTGGTCATGCTCGGCCTCGTCACGCCGACCGAAGCACTCGCCGGCTTCAGCAACGAGGCGACCATCACGGTTGCCGCGATGTTCGCGCTGAGTGTCGGCATCGAGCGCTCCGGCGCACTCGAGCCGCTTGGTCGCCTGCTCTCGCGCATCCGCCAGCCGTGGCTGCTGACCCTCGCGCTGATGCTCGCGATCGCGCCGATGGGCGCATTCGTGAAGAACATCGCGCTGGTCGCGACCTTCCTGCCGCTCGCGCTGCGCGTGTGCGCGCGCACGAAGACGCCACCCGGCCGCGTGCTGCTGCCGATGGCATATGCGGCGCAGATGGGCGGCGTGTGCACGCTGATCGGAACTTCATCGAACCTGCTCGCCGACAGCCTCGCGCAGAAGCATGGCCTGCCGCCGTTCGGCGTGTTCGAGTTCACGCGCATGGGTGCGTTGCTCGCGCTGGTCGGCATCGCCTACCTGATGCTGGTAGGACGCTGGCTGCTGCCGCGCCACCTTCCGGCCGAGGCCGCGAATGAAACCGAACTCGGCAAGTACGTGACCGAGCTGCGCGTGCGCGAAGGCTCGCCGCTGCTCGGCCAGACGATCGCCGATGCGAAGCTCGGCGAAACCTGGGGCGTCTATCCGCTCGAACTGCTGCGCGGCGAGCAGCACCTGTGGTCGCCGCGCGCGCAGCGCCTGGAAACGGGTGACGTGCTGCTGGTGCGCGGCGACTGGGACAAGATCGAGGATCTGCGCACGCGCGCACAACTCGACATCGACCCGGAGAACCGCTACGGCCCCGAGCACGGCCGCAGCCGCGTGCTGGTCGAGGCAATGGTCAGGCCGGCCGGCCCGATCGAAGGACGCGCGCTCGGCGAGATCGCGCTCGCGCGCGAATTCGATGCGATCGTGCTCGGCATCCGTCGCCGCGGCGAAGTGCTGCGCAACGCACTGAAGGACGTCGCGCTGGTCGGTGGCGACGTGCTGCTGCTGCTCGTCGACGAGAAATCGATTGCCGCCGTGCGCAATGACGACCGCTTCGTGGTGCTCAGCGAGCGCGACGACACGCGCCGCACACCGCGCCGTGCGATTGCCGCGATCGTGATCATGGCCGCGGTCGTGGTGCTGTCCGGGCTGCACGCGCTGCCGATCCCGGTCGCCGCGCTCGCGGGTGCCGTCGCGATGGCGATCGCCGGTTGCTACGGCAGCCGCGACCTCTACACCGGCATCGACTGGAAGATCATCGTCCTGCTCGCGGCAATCCTGCCACTCGGCAGCGCGATCGAAACCAGCGGCCTGTCGCAGGCGCTGGTCGACAACGGCATGCACCTGGTCGGATCGCACGGCCCGATCGCGGCGCTGCTGATGGTGTACCTGCTGACCGCGCTGCTGACCGAGCTGATGGGCCACAATCCGTCGGTCGTGCTGATGGTCGGCATCGCCATTTCGGTCTCGCACGCGGTGCATGCCGACGCGCGACCGTTCATCATCGCGGTCGCGTTCGCCGCGGCGACCTCGTTCGCGACCCCGGTGGGCTATCCGACCAACACGATGGTCTACTATGCCGGCGGCTACCGCTTCACCGATTTCATGAAGGTCGGCATCCCGCTGATCGCCGTGTTCTGCGCATTGTCGATGATCCTGATTCCGCACTTCTGGCCGCTCCAACCATGACGACCCTGCCACCGCCGACCGCGAGGAAACTCGGCCTCGTCATCGATCTCGACACCTGCGTCGGCTGCCACGCCTGCGCGGTCGCGTGCAAGGAATGGAACGACGGCGGCGATTTCGGTCCGCTGCCCGACGCCGATCCCTACGGCGCACAGCCGAACGGCGTCTGGTTCAACCGCGTGCACAGCTATGCGGTCGAGCAGCCCACCGCGAATGGCACGCGCGACCTCACCGTGCACTTCCCACGCTCTTGCCTGCACTGCGAGACGCCGGCCTGCGTGACCGTGTGCCCGACCGGCGCGAGCTACAAGCGCGCCGAGGACGGCATCGTGCTGGTCGACGCGGACAAGTGCATCGGCTGCCAGCTGTGCGCGTGGGCGTGCCCGTACGGCGCACGCGAGTTCAGCATGGAACGCGGCACGATGCAGAAGTGCACGCTGTGCGTCGACCGCATCTACAACGAGACGCTCGGCGAGGCCGATCGCCAGCCCGCGTGCGTGATGGCCTGTCCGACGCGTGCGCGCCATTTCGGCGATCTCGGCGACAGCGAGTCACCCATATCGAAACTCGTCGCCGAACGCGACGGCTACGCGCTCATGCCCGAGTACGACTACAAGCCGGTCAACCGCTACCTGCCGCCGCGACCGCGTCGCGACGGCTGCTCCGACGCAACGACGAAGGCCGCGCCGACGGAGACGCTCGACACCGCGAAATTACCCGGCGTGCTGCGCTGGCTCGATCGCGTGCTGTCGCGCTGAGGCCGCCCGATGCGTCCGACATTCTCGATCATCGCGTTCACGGTGCTGTCCGGTACAGGCTACGGCCTGTTGTTCCTGTGCGGGCTCGCGCTCGCAGTGGGCTTTCCGCTCGATTCCTACCACGCATCCTCCTTCGACGACTTCCATTTCGGCCACCCGCCCGTGTCGGCGATTGTCATCGATCCGCACATCCCGTTCTTCACGCTGCTTGCGATCGGCGCGTTGTTGGCGGCCGCGGGGCTGCTCTGTTCGCTCGGTCACCTCGGCCAACCGCAGCGTGCATGGCGCGCACTGACGCAATGGCGCAGTTCCTGGCTGTCGCGCGAAGGCATTTTCGCAATCGCCACTTTCATCCCCTTGAGTGCGAGCGCATATCTACTGCTCACGACGTCTCATGCCGTTTCCTCGCGCGTGGCCGGCCTCGCGCTCGCTTCGTGCAGCTTCGCGACCGTGTTCTGCACCGCGCGCATCTACTCGAGCCTGAAGCCCGTGGGTGCATGGCATCAGCCACACGTATTGCCGACGTATCTGCTGCTCGGCCTGTATGGGGCGATGCTGTGGTCGACCGCGATCGCTTTCGTGCCCGCTCTCGCCGGCCTGCGCGACCCGGCGCAGTTATTGTGGCTCGCGCATGCCGTTCTCGTCGCACCCGCGTGCGCGCTGCTCAAGCGGGCCTATTGGCGTCGCATCGACGCATCATCGCCGCCGTCCGCGGGCCGAGCCACCGGCCTGGATGTGCTGGGCACCGTGCGCGCATTCGAAGCGCCGCAGACCGAAGAGAACTACCTGACGCATGAAATGGGTTTCGTGCTCGCCCGCAGGCATGCCCGCAAACTGCGTGCGATCGTGTTCTGGCTGATCCTCCTCGTTCCGCTCGGCATGCTTCCGGCGGCGTGGCTGATCGGCTGGCTTTCCGCGTGGATCTCGCTCGCGCTCGGCCTTCTCGCGCTGTTCGTCGAACGATGGCTGTTCTTTGCCGAGGCGAAACACGCGGTGATGGCGTACTACCAGCGCTGAGCGCCCACGTCGACACGAAAGTTGACCGCGCCGCCACCAACGTTCACGCCCGATTCAATGCATGTCCCTACCATCCGCTCCCCGGGGCCGCTGATGCGGCCCTTTTGGTGCCCCCGAGGAGAGAAAAGACGATGAAGACGATCCTGCTGACCGCTGCCGTACTCGCTGCCCTGCCGGTTTGCGCATTCGCCGATGACGGCTGGTCGGGCGCGGGCGAACTCGGCTTCGCCGCTTCGCGCGGCAATGCGAAGTCTGAAAACCTGAACGCGAAGCTCACGTTCAAGAAGGAAGACGACGAGTGGAAGGACAATTTCTACCTGACTGCGTTGCGCAGCAAGGGTGAAGTGACCGTCGCGACGCTCGACGGCAATGGCGGCATCGCCAACGTCAAGAACTACGACACGACCGCGAACCGCTACGAAGCCGGTGCCTCGATGGGTTACAAGCTCGACGAGCGCAGCTACATCGTCGGCGCGCTGCGCTACGAGAACGACGACTTCTCGCCGTTCCAGTACCAGGCCGTCGCGTCGATCGGTTACGGCTACACGGTGCTGAAGAACGCCAGCGACGAGCTGTCGTTCGAAGTCGGCCCCGGCTACAAGCGCTACCGTCCGATCGACACGGTCGACCTCAGCGTGGCGCCGCCTGTCGTCACCTCGTACAAGTCCGATGGCGAAGTCGTCGGTCGCGGCCTGGTCGCGTACAAGCACAACTTCACCGAAACGACCTCGTTCATCGACACGTTCCTGGTCGAGGCCGGCAGCAACAACACCTTCATCCAGAACGACGCGGGCCTGCAGGTCGCGATCAACAAGTCGTTCGCGCTGAAGGTCGGCTACCAGGTGCGCAACAACTCGGACGTCGCGCCCGGGATCAAGAAGACCGACCAGCTGATCACGACGAACCTCGTCTACAACTTCGGCGGTTGATGCAAAGCGGCGCGGGGTTCCGCGCCGCGCATCCCTGCCTGGCGGGAGCGAAGCGTAGGCGCTCCGGTCCGCATCGCTCGCGACCCGCGGCGCTACCGCCCATGAACTCACTGGGTCGGCGTGGCGCGCACGCTACGTGACATCCTTGCGGGGATGTCCAGCAGCCCACAGGCGGCGTGCCTGTCGGTAGCGGACGCGTCAGCCCTGCGGGTGCAGGATCGCGTCCGCGCCGCGCTCGCGCAGCAGCGCGGCGACTTCCCGCCCGAGCGCTTCGGGCGCGTCGCGCGGGCCGCTCGCTTCGGCGCGCACGAGGCGTCCGGTGCTGGCGTCACCGACGAGGCCCCACAGCGCGAGTCCGGTTTCCGTCTCGACGCAGTAGCCGGCGATCGGCACGTTGCAGCTGCCGTGCAGTTCCAGGTTCATCGCGCGCTCGGCGGCGACGCAGCGATGCGTGTCGGCGTCGTCGAGCCCGCGCAGCAGGTCCTGCACCGAGCTGTCGCCGATGCGGCACTCGACCGCGATCGCGCCCTGCGCCACCGCGGGCAGCCAGTCCGGCGCGGCGAGCCGCGCGGCGATGCGTTCGCCGAGGCCGAGCCGCTCTATGCCGGCGCAGGCGAGGATGATCGCGGCGTATTCGCCGGCGTCGAGTTTGGCGAGGCGCGTGTTGACGTTGCCGCGCAGGTCGGCGAGTTCGAGATCCGGTCGCAATGCGCGCAGTTGCGCCTGCCGGCGCAGCGAAGAGGTACCGACGCGCGCACCGCGCGGCAGTTCGGCGAGGCGCGCGTGCTGGTTGCTGATGAACGCATCGGCGGCATCCGCGCGTTCGAGCACGGCGCCGATCGCGAAGCCGTGTTCGAGCTGCATCGGCACGTCCTTGAACGAGTGCACCGCAAGGTCGGCACGCTCCTCCAGCATCGCGACCTCGAGCTCCTTCAGGAACAGGCCCTTGCCGCCGATCGCCGCCAGCGGACGGTCGATGATCTGGTCGCCGCGCGTCGTCATCGGCACCAGTTCCACCACGAGGCCAGGATGCAGCGCGCGCAGGCGTGCGGCGACGTGCTCGGCCTGCCACAACGCGAGTGCGCTCTGGCGGGTGGCAATGCGCAGGATGTTCATAGGTTCCTTATCAGCTTGCGCAGCGCGGGCAGGTTGCGACGACTGACCTCGAGCGTCGCGGCGACGCCCTCGAGGTTGGCGAACAGGCGTCCGTCCGGCGTGCGGGTGAGACCAGTCAGCTTCGCGCGCGCGACCAGGCAATTGCGGTGGATGCGCACGAAGCGGCTTTCGAATTCGTCTTCGAGTGCCTTCAGCGGCTCCTCGATCAGCACCTCGCCGCGCGGATGGTGCACCACGACGTACTTGTCCTCGGCCAGCAGGTAATCGACATCGCTGATCGGCACCAGCACGAGGCTGCCGCGCACGCGCGCGCACAGGTGCGTGCGCGCCTGCGCGTCGAGTGCGCGCACGCTCGCGGCCGCGCCTTCGCCGCTCCAGCGCCGCACTTTCGCCAGTGCCGCCACCAGGCGTTCGGCACGCACCGGCTTCAGCAGGTAGTCGACCGCATTCGCCTCGAACGCGTCGACGGCATGGTCGCCATAGGCGGTGCAGAAGATCACCGCAGGCGCGTGGGCCAGCGTGGCGAGATGGCGCGCGACCTCGATGCCGTCCATCACCGGCATGCGGATGTCGAGCAGGACCACGTCCGGCGCGAGCCGGCCGATCGCTTCGAGGGCGTCGCGGCCATTGCCGGCCTCGCCGGCGATCTCGATGCCGTCGATGTCCGCGAGCAGCGCCGCCATGCGCTCGCGCGCCAGCGGCTCGTCGTCGACGATCAACGCCTTCATCGCTCGATCACCTCTGGCAGGTGCACGCTCACGCGGTATTTCCCCTCTGCCGGTTCGACGCGCAATTCGCCGCGCGCTCCGAAATGGTACTCGATGCGCGCGCGCACGTTGGCCAGCGCGACGCCGTTGCGGCGCGCCGATGCGCCGGGCGGGAGCGGATTGGCGATCGCGATCTCGACGCCGCCGGCGACGCGCCGCCCGCGCAGTTCGAGCGTGCCGCCCTCCGCGCGCGGCTGGATGCCGTGGTAGATCGCGTTCTCGATCAGCGGCTGCAGCAGCAGGCGCGGCAGCGTGAAGTTGCGTGGCAGGTCGGCGACGTCGAGATCGAGCGCGAGTCGGTCGCCGAGGCGCAGGCGTTCGATGTCGAGATAGCGCGAAACCAGATCGAGTTCCTCGCCAAGCGTGCCCGGACGATCATCCGCGCCGAGCGCCGCACGGAACAGGTCGGACAGGTCCTCGACCGTGCGTTCGGCGTCGGCGGGGCGGGTGCGGATCAGGCTCGCTATGGTGTTCATGCTGTTGAACAGGAAATGCGGGCGAATGCGCGCCTGGAGGGCGTCGACCTGCGCCTTCGCCGCCGCCCGCACGCGCTCGCGCCATTGCTCCAGAACGTACAGGTAGCGCAGCAGGGCGGCCGCGATCAGCGCGCAGATCACCGCATTCGCGACCATGAAGCGCAGGCTGGCTTCGGGCGGCACGCTCAGGCCGAGGTTGAGCGCCTGGTCGAGCCGGCACACCACCGCACTGCCAAGCGTGGTCACCAGCACCGCGGTCAACCACGCGATGACCAGCCCGCCACGCTGGCTGAAACGCTGCAACGGCCTGCGCAGCGAACACAGCACGACGGCGTCGAGCAGGGCCAGCCATTGCACGTACAGGCTGAGCACGCCGAGGCGCGGCAACCAGGCGCGCGCATGTGCCTCGGGCACGAGCACGATGACCAGCGCGACCAGCTCGGCGACGACCATCAGCGCGAACAAAGTCGGCGCATTGCAGAACTGCGGCAGGCCTGCCGTGATACCCGCACGCTCGTTGGTGGTGGTGCGTGATGGCACCGGCATCTCCCGATCGATCCCCTTCACCTTCCCGACCGTTCGAGTCGAGCGTGGCGAAACGAAGTTGCGCGTAGTCGAAACACCCGGCATCACGCCAGCCGTGCTCTTCGACTCCGCGCCGTCGGCGCCGCGCCCGGAGCGACCGGAATTCCGAAACCGCCCCTACATTAACAGGCAGCGAGGCGCGCGCCGATCCAGGCGCGCAGGTCGGCGACCTCCTGCGCGCAGACCTGGTGCGCCATCGGGTAACTGTGCCAGGCGACGGCGTAACCGAGCGCCGTCAGCGCATCGCGGCTGGTGCTTCCGAGCGGCTGCGGCACCACCGGATCGACGCTGCCGTGCGCCATGAAGATCGGCGTCGCCGCATTGGCGCTGCTGCGCTCGGCCGCGGTCGCCGGTTGCAGCGGCAGGTAGGTCGACAGCGCGACGATGCCGGCAAGGGCTTGCGCGTGGCGCACGCCGCCGGCAAGCGCGATCGCGCCGCCCTGCGAGAATCCGGCCAGCAACACGCGCGATGGCGCGATCCCGCGCTCGCCTTCGCGCGCGATCAGTGCATCGAGCTGGGCGATCGACTCGCGGATGCCGACCTCGTCCTGCTTGTCCTCGATGCGCGCGCCCTTGATGTCGTACCACGCGCGCATGCGCATGCCGCCGTTGATCGTGACCGCGCGCATCGGCGCATGCGGAAACACGAAGCGCAGCGGCGGCCACGCCCGGTCGACCAGCTCGGGCACGATCGGCGCGAAATCGTTGCCGTCGGCACCGAGGCCGTGCAGCCAGATCACGGCATGGGTCGGATTGGTCGCGGTTTCGGTTTCGACGCAGGGCAATGGCATGTGGCGATCCGGGTCCGGGAGTGCGCGGCAGGCTGCCTGATGTCCCGCCGTTTGCCAAGACCGCGGGGCCATCGACGGCTTCGCAAAATCGCCGCGGCGTGCGTGCTAGCGTCCAGCGCCGCCGTCCTGCCGGAGTCCGCGATGCGCCTGACCTGCCTGCTCGTACCGTTGGCCGCGCTCATGCTCGCCAGCCCGCTGGATGCGGCGACACGCGACGACTTCCTCTACGGACACGCCGTGGACGGCAGCAACCTGCCGTTCCGCTACTTCGTGCCGCCCGGCTACGACGGCGCACAGGCATATCCGCTGATCCTGTTCCTGCATGGCGCCGGCGAGCGCGGCAGCGACAACGAAGCGCAGCTCAACAACAACGCGAACGGCGCGATGCAGCTGGTCGGCGACAGCCAGCTCGCGCTGCAACCGGTCTTCATGGTCGCACCGCAATGCCCGACCGACGGCTGGTGGAGCGGCGCCACGCTCACCAGCGCGATCGGCCTGGTCGACCAGATCGCGGTGGACTATCACATCGATCCCGAACGCATCTACGTGACCGGCCTGTCGATGGGTGGCATGGGCACGTGGAGCGCGATCACCGCGCAGCCGACGCGTTTCGCCGCCGCGATACCGATGTCGGGCAATGGCGACACCAATGCCGCGGCGTCGGTGAGCACGCTGCCGATCTGGTTCTTCCACGCGAACAACGACCCGACGGTCGGCGTCGCGGGTTCCGACAACCTCGTCGCGGCGCTGCGCAATGCCGGCGCCAGCACGATCTACACGCGCTACGACACCGGCGGTCACGCCATCTGGCCGGTCGCCTACGGACATCCGTTGCTGTACGCGTGGCTGGTATCGCAAAGCCGCGGCAACCCGAGCACGATCACGCCGCCGCTGCTGCGCATCCTGCAGCCGACAAGTGCCGGTTCGCTGTCGACGTCGGCACCGATCATCGGTCTCGCCGGCAGTGCCGACAACGACGGCGATGCGATCGACTCGGTGGCCTGGAACCGCGTCGGCGGCGATTCCGGCACGGCGAGCGGCAGCACGGCATGGAGCGTCGCGGGGATCGCGCTCGCCGAGGGCGCCAACCTGTTGGACGTGACCGCGACGAGTGCGAGCGGGCATTCCGCCTACGGTGGCCACACGACGTTCAACGACACCCTGCGCGTGACCCGTACCAGTGAGCCGCCGCAACCCGGCAGCGTGGTCGCAGCCATCAATGCCGGCGGCGCCGCCTACCTCGCCGCCGACGGCACGCCGTACGCAGCTGACAATGCATTCTCGGGCGGCAGCACCCAGGTGTCGGCGCATGCGGTCGCGGGCACCGACGACGACGTGCTCTACAACGATTGGCGGTACGGCAATTTCGCCTATCACCTGCCGGTGTTGGACGGCGCCTACACGGTCGAACTGCAGTTCGCCGATACCTACAACGCGGCGGCGGGACAACGCATCTTCGATGTCGCGATCGAGGGTTCGAACGTACTCGACGACTTCGACATCATCGCCGGAACGGGCGTGGACAGCGCGATCGTGAAGCGGTTCGACGTCGTCGTCGCCGACGGCATGCTCGACATCGTCTTCGCCAACGGCAGTGCCGGCAGCGCGCGCCTGGATGCCGTGCGAGTCATCCGTGCCGGCGGCGACGCGATCTTCCGCAGCGGCTTCGAAGGCCCCTGACGGCGCACGCGGTCCGGGGCAGTTGCAAAGGGTGCCCGAACCCGACTTCTGGCCCAGTGCCGGTGACACGGGATTCGCTATCCTCGGGTATTCCGCCCCGTCCCGGAGTCGCCATGCACCGCGCACCCCTCGCCTGCCTCGTCGCCCTGCTCTGCCTCGCCGCCGCGCCCGCGCGCGCGGTCACGCTGGAGCAGGCGATGGCCAATCCCGACTGGATCGGTCCGCCGGTCGAGACTCCGTACTGGAGCGCGGACGGGCGCAGCCTCTACTACGACCTCAAGCGCAGCGGCTCGCCGGTGCGCGATCGCCACCGCCTCGACCTCGCCGATACG
>Ga0209023_10001178_pt1 | contig 35993 bp, 33 predicted proteins | sample LakOneMetagenome_FD_187468 | JGI IMG/M metagenome (GOLD analysis project Ga0209023, IMG submission 187468) | Freshwater and sediment microbial communities from Lake Erie, Canada (SPAdes) (version 2) | ecosystem: Environmental > Aquatic > Freshwater > Lentic | place: Lake Erie, Canada...
GCCCATCTCCTGCAACATCTTCCGCGAGATGCGGTTCAGCTTGTTGATGGTCTCGATCATGTGCACCGGGATGCGGATGGTGCGCGCCTGGTCGGCGATCGAGCGCGTGATCGCCTGGCGGATCCACCAGGTCGCGTAGGTCGAGAACTTGTAGCCGCGGCGGTATTCGAACTTGTCGACTGCCTTCATCAGGCCGATGTTGCCTTCCTGGATCAGGTCGAGGAACTGCAGGCCGCGGTTCGTGTACTTCTTGGCGATCGAGATCACGAGGCGCAGGTTGGCCTCGACCATCTCCTTCTTCGCGCGGCGCGCCTTCGCTTCGCCGATCGACACTTCGCGGTTGATGTCCTTGATGCCGCTGATCGTCAGGTGATAGGTCACCTCGAGCGCCTGCAGCTTCTTCTGGCGGCGCTCGATCTCGTCCTTCAGGCGCGCGAGCGGCGCGGAATATTTCTTGCCGGCCTTGACGTGCTTGGCGATCCAGCGGCCGCTGGTCTCGTTGCGCGGGAAGGTGCTGATGAAATCCTTGCGCGGCATGCCGGCGTCGCGCACCGCGATGATCATGATCTCCTTCTCGATCTGGCGGATCTCGCCGATGTGCGCGCGCAGCTGCGCCGTCAGCGCATCGAACATGCGCGGCGAGAGCTTCAGCTCCATGAATTCATCGGCCAGCTTCTTGCGCGCCTTCTGCGTGCGGGGGTCTTCCGCACCCTGCTTGGCGAGCGCGGCGAGCACCGTGTTCAGGTGCTTGCGGATGAGCGCCATGCGGCGCGCGACTTCCTCCGGATCGGGGCCGGTGTCGACGACGCCCTCTTCGTCCTCGCTCTCGTCGCCTTCCTCCTCGTCGTTCTTGTCGCCTTCGGTGATGAGTTCGACCTTGGTCGGGTTCTGCGGCTGCGCGATGACATCGGGCGCGTTCGGATCAATGAAACCGACCACCAGGTCGATCATGCGCGCCTGGCCGGCCTTGAACTGCTCGTAGGTGTGCAGCAGGTGTTCGTGAGTGGCCGGATAGCTCGCGAGCGCGAGCCGCACCGCATCGAGGCCTTCCTCGATGCGCTTGGCGATGCGGATTTCGCCTTCGCGCGTCAGCAGTTCCACGGTGCCCATCTCGCGCATGTACATGCGCACCGGATCGGTGGTGCGGCCCAGCTCGGCATCGAGCGCGGCGAGCGCGGCGGCGGCTTCCTCGATGGCCTCTTCGTCGGCCGGCGAAGACGGATCGGAAGCCAGGAGCGACTGGCTGTCCGGCGCCTTCTCGTACACCGGAATGCCCATGTCGTTGATCGTGTTGACGATGTCTTCGATCTGCTCCGGATCGACGATCTCGGAGGGCAGGTGATCGTTGACCTGCGCATATGTGAGGTAGCCCTGTTCCTTGCCGCGGGCGATCAGCAGCTTCAGCTGCGACTGCCGGTCTTCCGGCACGATGCCGAGTCGACGCTCGGGCGCCGCGGTGGCCGCAGCGCCTTTCGCCGCTGTTTTTCCAGCCGGCGGCGGCGCGAGATGTGACTTCCCGCCGGCAGCGGCCTTCGAGGTCGCCGCGGGCGCCGCCTTCACAGCCGTCTTCGCCGGCGCCGATTTCGCGGCCGGCTTGGCGGGTGATTGCGATTTCATTGCCACCGGCACCTTCGATGCTGCGACGGCGGCGCGCTTCGGCGCCGCTGCCGCGGGCGCGTGCGATTTCTTCGGCGCGGCATGCTTGGGCCGGGCTGCGGGCGCGGGCTTCGGTTTGCGGGTCGACGGCATTGCGGCCTCTTTAATAATTCTGGCGTGTTCGGACAAAGGCCCTGCGGCCGGGTTCCCAAGGACGGGAGCGAACCGGAGGGCGAAACGGATGCGGAAAATCCGCTAATTATACCAAGTCAAGGGCCCCCAAGGCCAGCACGGGGCTCCGAAAGGCCGGCTTCGACGATCAGCCTGCCGCCGGCCCGGGCCGCCGGTTAAGTGCTTGAAATTCCAATCTTTCCTGGGCTGTCGCCGAACCGGCCTGGACCTTGCGGAGCAACTCGTCATAGCGGCGCGACTGGCGATCAGCGCTGACCTGGCCAATGAGTCTATCGAGGATGCCCATCAGTTCGGGGCCGGCCTGCGGCGCTTCGAGCAGGACGCGCTCGGCATGCAACTCGCCGAGTCGCCGGTATTCGGGCCGCTCGCGCCATTCCTCGAGCAGTTGCGAGCTGGTGCGCTTCGGGTTGGCGCGCAGCGCCTGCAGCAATGCGCGCAACATGCCGATGCCGCCGAGTTCCTCTTCGCTGATGTCGTCGAGCGCCGGCAGTACCGCCGCCGGCACCGCGGGCGCCGTCGCCGGAAAATGCAGCAAGGTCTGGATGGCCTGCGTCACCAGTCCGCGGCGCCCGCCGCTGCCGCGCGCGGCGCCCGCGCGCACGCGGCCGCGCGCATCGCGCTTGCCGTGGCTTCGTGCACCGTCATCCGCCGTGGTCGCCTCTTCGGTGAGTGGCGATCCCGCGAGATCGGATCGCAGCAGTTCGCGCAGCCGCTCCGTGCCGAGCCCGACTTCCTGCGCAACGCGCGCCAGCAACAGCTCGAGGTACACGCCCTGCGGGATCTTCGCCAGCAGCGGACGCGCCAGCGCGACGAACTTCGCGCGCCCGTCGGCGTGCGAGACGTCGGCCTGTTCGCGCAACTGCGCCGCGAGGTATTCCGACAGCGGCATCGCCGCGGCGACGCGCGCCTCGAATGCCTCGCGCCCTTCCTTGCCGACCAGGCTGTCCGGATCCTCGCCGTCGGGCAGGAACAGGAAACGCAGCTCGCGTCCCTCGCGCGCCTCGGGCAGCGCGTTCTGCAGCGCACGCCACGCGGCGGCGCGGCCCGCGCGATCGCCATCGAACGCGAAGACCACTTCGCCCACCAGCCGGAACGCGCGCTTCAGGTGTTCGCTCGTCGTCGCGGTGCCGAGCGTTGCGACCGCGCAGGCCACGCCCGCCTGGTGGAGGCGCACGACATCCATGTAGCCCTCGACGAACAGCAATCGCTTCAGCGAGGTGCGCGCCAGGCGGATCTCATGCAGGCCGTAGAGTTCCTGCCCCTTGTGGAACAGCACGGTCTCAGGGGAATTCAGGTACTTGGGCTCGCCGCCCTCGAGCACGCGTCCGCCGAATCCGAGCACGCGTCCGCGCGGATCGCGAATCGGGAACATGATGCGATCGCGAAAGCGGTCGTACCAGGGCTCGCTCCCGGCACGCGGCGTCTCGCGTTCGATGATGAGTCCGGTTGCGCTGAGCGCACGCCGTGATTCATCGGTCGCGCCGAAACGTCGCAGCACCTCGTTCCATGCGTCGTTCGCGTAGCCGATGCGAAAGCGCTCGATGACGGACGCGTCGAGCCCGCGCGCGCGCAGGTACTTGCGGGCGCGTTCGTTGCCGGCGAGGTTTTCCTGGTAGTGGCCCGCGACGCGGCCGAGCAGGTCCGTCAGTTCTTCCTGGACGCGCGGCGCGCCGCTCGAACCGCCTTCATGCGGCACTTCCATGCCGAGCCGCCCGGCGAGCTCCTCGACCGCTTCGGGGAACGGGAGCTGCTCGTACTGCATCAGGAAGCCGAGCGCCGTGCCGTGCGCGCCGCAACCGAAGCAATGGTAGAACTGCTTGTCGGGGCTGACCCAGAACGAGGCGGTCTTCTCGTCGTGGAACGGGCAGCAGGCCTTGTACTCGCGTCCCGCCTTCTTCAGCGGCACGCGGCTGCCAACGATCTCGACGATATCGGCGCGCGCGATCAGTTCATCGATGAAGGTCTGTGGAATGCGGCCGGACATGCTTCCAAGTCTAAACCCGCTGCGGCATCGTGCGCCCGCGTCCTTCATGCAGCCAGAGCAGCACCGCGCACACGAATCCGGCCAGGCTCAACAATCCGAAGAACCAGAGCATACCGTCATAGCCGTGCACGTTGCCGGCGCCGGCGCCGCCGTGATCGTTGAGCCACCCCGCGACCAGGTTCGTGAGCGCGAGGCCCGCGTTCTGCAGCAGCGTCATCAGCCCGTAGGCCGTGCCGAGCACGGCCGCGGCGGCCACGCGCGGCACCGCCGGCCACAGCACCGCGGGCACCATCGAAAAGCTGATGCCCAGCAATGCCGATGACAACCACAGGCTCGTGCCCGAGGTCGCGAGGCACAGGAAGCTCAGCGGCAACAGCAGTGAACCGGCCACCAGCAGTTGCGCGTGGTGGCCGATGCGATCGACCAGCAATCCGAACAGCGGCGTGGCGACGGCCGCCGCAAGGAACACATTGCTGTTGATGTTGCTCGCCGCGGCGAGCGACAGGCCGTGCGCATGCTGCATGTATTCGATCGCGAAGGTGCTGCGGAACGGCAGGATGACCGCGTAGAAGCCGACGCACAGCGCCGCGACATACCAGTATCCCGGGCCGAAACGCATCATGTCCTTCCAGGCCACGCGCTCGCCCGGCGGCGCGATCGCCAGCGTGCCGCGCGCGGCCTCGCGCCGATCGACGATGCAGTACGCCACCGCGGCCAGCAGGCTCAGTGCGGCGAACGCCGTCGCCAGCCACAGCGGCGCCTGCCATCCGCGCGCATACAGCGAGCCGGCGAACGAGGGCGAGCGGTCCGCCAGGTAGGAGCCCATGCGCGCCAGGCTGATGTTCAGCGCGAGGAACAGCGCCAGGTACCGTCCGTCGAACCACTGCACCAGCGCGACCATCACCGCGACGATCATCGTCTCGGCGCCGACCCCGAACAGGAATCTTCCGAGCACCATGACGATGAAATGGCTGCCCAGCGCCGTCAGCGCCGCGCCGATGAGGCAGATGGCCGTCGTGCAGAACACCATGCGGCGCACGCCGACGCGATCGGTCAGCATGCCGCCCACGAGCACCAGGAAGATATTCGGCACGCTGTAGACGGCGTTGAGCGTGCCGATCTGCGTTTGCGTGTAGCCCAGTTGCCGCACCAGCATGTCGGCGACCGGCCCGATCGAGTCGTAGACATAGTAGTTGCCGAGCATCAGCAGCGCGGCCGCCGTGAACATGACCGACTGCGCGGCGAGCGAGGGCAGGCGGGTGCGTGGCGTCATGGGGCGGCAATATGCCAGAGGCGCTCGCGCGCCGTTGCGCTATCGGGCGCCACCAGATGCTATGGTTGGCGGCATGAACGACACAAATCGCGACGCCGGCCTGGTGCGCGCTGTCGGGCCGTGGGGCCTGGCGGCCAACACGGTCTGCATCGTGATCGGCGCCGGTATTTTCGTGGTGCCCGCGGCGCTGGCGTCGAGCGTGGGCAGCTACGCGCCGCTGGCGCTGCTGCTGTGCGCGGTCGCCATCGGCGCCATCGCGATCTGCTTTGCCGAGGGCGGTAGCCGCGTGGCCCGCAGCGGCGGCGCCTACGGCTACATCGCCGTCGCCTTCGGTCCGATGACGGGATTCATCGCCGGCACGATGGCCTGGCTGGGCAGCGTGCTGGCCTGCGGCGGCGTGGCCGCGGCGCTGGCCGACGTGTGCGTCTCCGTGATGCCGCCCTCCTGGCGGACTGCGGCGCACGCACTGGTCATCGTCATGGTCATCGGCGGCATCGCGCTCGTCAACGTGCGCGGCGTGTTGTTCGCGACCCGCATCGTGGGCGTGGTGACCGCATTGAAAGTGCTGCCGCTGCTGGTCTTCATCGTCGTGGGCGCCACCGCCATGCACGGCGGCAATTTCGCGCAGACCGTGCAGCTCGACACCACGGGCCTCGGCCGGGCGCTGATCCTCTCGCTGTACGCATTCACCGGCATGGAAATCTCGCTGGCGGCGAGCGGCGAGGTGCGCGAGCCGGCGCGCACGATTCCGCGGGCGCTCGTGATCGCGATGGTGGCGGTGACCATCCTGTATGTCGCGATCCAGCTGGTCGCGCAGGGCGTGCTCGGGTCCTCGCTGGCCGGCTCGAAGGTGCCGCTGGCCGATGCGATGGGCAGCATCCATCCGGCGCTGCGTCTGTTGATGCTCGCGGGTGCGGCGGTGTCGATGTTCGGATTGCTGAGCAGCGACCTGCTCGGCACGCCGCGCGTGTTGTTCGCGTTCGCGCGAGACGGCCTGTTGCCCGCCGTGCTGGGTCGCGTGCACGCGCGCAGCCACGTGCCGCACGTGGCGATCCTCGTCAATGCCTCGATCGCGATGCTGCTGGCGCTGACCGGCAGTTTTGCCGAGCTCGCCGTGCTGTCGACGCTGGCGACCTCGGTGCTGTACATTTTGGGTTGCGCGGCCGCGCAGCGCATGGCGAAGCGCGGCGTCACGCAGGGCGCGCCGCCACTGAACTTCCGCTGGCTCGGAACGGCTGCCGCGGTCGGCATCGTCGCGATGCTGACGCTGGTGGCGCTGGCGACGCGCGAGGAAATCCTCGGATTGCTGGCCGTGGCCGCCGGCAGCGCGCTGGCCTACCTGCTGGTGACGCGGCTGTCCTCGCGGCCAGGCTAGGGAAACTGCGCGGCACGGCCGCGTCGGTTAAAATGCGGTCCACCCTTGCGCCGACGGCGCGCCACTTCGGGAGCACATGCGATGCGACAGCTCCATGCAAAATTGATCCGGGCGATCTTCGTGACGGGCCTTGCGTGCGCGGCCGGCGCGCAGGCGGCGCCGCTCCCCGATGCCGCCGAACTGCGCACGATGACGGCGCGTTTTGCGCCGGTCGACATCCGCATCGATCTCTCGCACATGCCCGCCAACGAGCGCCAGGCGCTCGCCTCGATCATCCGTGCCGCGCAGATCATCGATGCGATCTACCTGCGCCAGGTGGCTCCACACAACGAGACGCAGCTGCTGTTGCTGCTGCAGGACCACAGCCCGTTGGGCCAGGCGCGCTTGCAGTACTTCCTCATCAACAAGGGACCGTGGTCGGAGCTCGACCTGAACCGGCCGTTCCTGCCCGGCGTCGGCGAGCGTCCCGCGCAGGGCGGTTTCTATCCCGCCGATGCGACACGCGCTGAAGTCGAGGCGTGGATGACTTCGCTGTCGCCACCCGAGCATGCGGTCGCGACCGATTTCTTCACGACGATACGCCGCACGCCATCCGGCACCTTCGCGGCCATTCCGTATTCGCTCGAATACCAGAACGAACTGAGCGAGGCCGCGCAAGACCTGCGCAAGGCGGCGGAGCTGACGAAGCAACCCACGCTGAAGGCCTACCTCGAAAAGCGCGCCGCCGCATTCATCAGCAACGACTATTTCGACAGCGACATGGCCTGGATGGACCTGGACGCGACGATCGAGCCTACCATAGGGCCCTATGAAGTTTACGTAGACGAATGGTTTAACTTCAAAGCGGCGTTCGAGGCTTTCGTCGCGGTGCGCGACGCGGCCGAGACGGCCAAGCTCGCGCACTTCGGCGAGCAGCTGCAGGATATCGAAGACCATTTGCCGATCGATCCGAAGTACCGCAATCCGAAGCTCGGCGGCTATTCGCCGATCCGAGTCGTCGACGTGGTCTACAACAGCGGCGACGGCAACCACGCCACGCAGACCGCGGCCTACAACCTGCCGAACGACGAGCGCGTCGTGACCGCCAAGGGTTCGAAGCGCGTGCTGCTGAAGAATTTCCAGGAGGCGAAGTACCAGAAGGTGCTGCTGCCGATCGCGCAGCGCGTGCTCTCGCCGGCCGACCGCAAGCAGGTCGCGTTCGAGCCGTTCTTCACGCACATCCTGATGCACGAGCTGATGCACGGCCTGGGCCCGCAGGCGATCAGCGTCGACGGCCGCGCCACCACGGTGCGCCAGGAGCTCAAGGAACTGAACGGCACGCTCGAAGAGGCGAAGGCCGACGTGTCAGGACTCTGGGCGCTGCAATACCTGATGAACAAGGGCGTGCTCGACAAGCGCCAGGAGCGCGCGGTGTACACGACGTTCCTGGCCTCGACGTTCCGCACGCTGCGTTTCGGCCTGACCGAATCGCACGCGCGCGGCATGGCGCTGCAGGTCAACAACCTGTTCGACCACGGCGCGATCCAGATCGCGCCCGATGGAACATTCTCGCTCGACCTGCCCAAGGCGAAGCAGGCCGTGGCCGACCTGACCACCGAGATCATGACGCTGCAGGCGCACGGCGACTACGCCGGTGCGCATGAATTGCTCGCGCACATGGTCGTGATCCGGCCGCAGATGCGGCGCATGCTCGACAAATTGAAGGATGTTCCGGTGGACATCGCGCCGCAGCTGGTGACGGCGGCCGAGCTCACGGCGCATTGAGGTCGCGCGGCGCGCGGTGCGCGCGGCGGCGCTAGTTCGACAAACGCGCCTTGATGCGGGCGCCGACGGCGCCCATGTCGGCGCGGCCCGCGGCCTTCGCCTTGATTGCGGCCATGACCTTGCCCATGTCCTTGATCGACGCGGCGCCTGTCGCCGTGATCGCTTCGGCGATCATCGCGTCGAGTTCGGCATCACCGAGCTGCGCGGGCAGGTAGGCGCTGAGCAGCGCGAGTTCTGCTTCTTCCTTCGCCACGAGGTCGGCGCGTCCGCCGGCCTTGAACTGGGCGATCGACTCGCGCCGCTGCTTGCTCATCTTCTCGATGACCGACAGCACCTGCGCGTCGTCGAGCTCGATGCGCTCGTCGACTTCGCGCTGCTTGATGGCGGCGGTGAGCATGCGGATGGCGGCGAGCTTTTCCTTCTCGCCCGCGCGCATCGCGGACTTCACGTCCTCCTGGATGCGCGCCTTGAGGCTCATGTGATTCGCCGGTGCGGCGAGATCAACGCGCGGTGCGCACGAAGTCGCGGGAGACGCGCTTGATGTGGCGCTTCACCGCGGCGGCCTTCTTGCGCTTACGCTCCTGCGTGGGCTTTTCATAGAATTCGCGGCGGCGCAGCTCGGCGAGTACGCCCGCCTTCTCGCAGGCGCGCTTGAAGCGCCGCAAAGCGGCATCGAAGTACTCGTTTTCCCGGATTCGCACGCTCGGCATCGAACTCAACCTCTTGATCGTAAAGCCTTTGCAGACGGCTTCGGACGTTGCAGGGGCCGCGATTCTAAAGAGGCCGGCGGCAAAAGGCAAAGCCTGTGCGGCGAACCGGTGCCGGGGCAGGGCCGAGTCCCTCATGGGCGATTGGGGCATGCGTCATACTGGCCACAGCCCCATGCGAGTCCTGGCCATCGAATCTTCCTGCGATGAAAGCGCCGTGGCGGTGCTGGATGAGGCGCGCGGCCTGCTCGGCCACGGCCTCTGGAGCCAGGTCGACCTGCACCGGATCTACGGCGGCGTCGTGCCGGAACTGGCCTCGCGCGATCACGTGCAGCGCCTGCTGCCGCTGGTGCGGGACACGCTGGCGCAGGCCTCCACCGCGCCCGCCCAGCTGGACGGCATTGCCTACACGGCGGGCCCCGGGCTGATCGGCGCCTTGCTGTGTGGCGCTGCGTTGGCCCGCTCGCTGGCCTACGGCTGGCGGTTGCCGGCAATCGGCATCCATCACCTGGAGGGGCATCTGCTCGCGCCACTCCTCGAATCGCCGGCGCCCGAGTTTCCACACCTCGCGCTGCTTGTTTCGGGTGGGCACACAATGCTCATCGACGCTCGCGCGCTCGGCGACTACCGGCTGCTGGGCGAAACACGGGATGACGCGGCCGGCGAGGCTTTCGACAAGAGCGCCAAGCTCCTGGGCTTACCCTATCCCGGCGGTCCGCAACTGGCCGCGCTGGCGGAAGACGGCCTCGCCGGCGCCTGCGAGCTGCCACGGCCGATGCTCGACCGGCCCGGGTTCGAATTCAGCTTCTCGGGATTGAAGACCGCCGTGGCGCTGGCGGCGCGTGCGCAACCGCTCGACGCGCGACGCCGCGCCGACATCGCGCGCGGCCTGCAGGATGCGATCGTCGACACGCTGTGCACGAAGGCGCTGCGCGCGCTCGATGAAACCGGCCACCGGCAGCTGGTCGTCGCCGGTGGCGTGGGCGCCAACCGCGCACTGCGCACGCGCCTGGCCGCGGCACTGGCGCGCCGCGGCGGCCAGGTCTTCTTCCCACGGCCTGAATTCTGCACCGATAATGCCGCGATGATTGCCATCGCGGGGTTGCTGCGATTGAAGGCCGGCGAACGGGGCAGTGTCGGCCTGGCCGTGCGCGCCCGCTGGCCGCTGGATGAACTGCGGCCGCCGAGCGCGACGAGCGCCGCCGCCGCCGCTGCCATGACAGGAGCGATATGACCACGATCACTGGTGACCGCATTTTCCTGCGTAGCCTTGAATGCCAATGCATCATCGGCTTCATCGACTGGGAGCGGCGCGTGAAGCAGAAGGTGGTGCTCGACCTCGAGTTCCCGACCGACTGCGCGCGCGCCGCCGCCTCCGACTCGGTGGCCGATACCGTCGACTACAAGCGCGTGGCCAAGCGCGTGCTCGCCTACGTGGGCGAGTCGCAATTCGAGCTGATCGAGACGCTCGCGCACAAGCTCGCGATGCTGCTGCTGGAGGAATTCTCGCTGCAGTGGATTCGCATCAGCCTGAACAAGCCCGGCGCCATCCGCCATTCGCGCGACATCGGCGTCATCATCGAACGGCATCGCGGCGCGCCGGGCGCGGGCCGCTGAAGCACCATCCCATGGCGCGCGTTTACGTCGCGATCGGTGGCAATGTCGAACCGGAGCGCTGGTTCCCGGTGGCCGCGCGCGAACTGCGCCGTCGATTTCCCGGTGCGCGCTTTTCGTCCTGTTACCGGAATCCCGCGCAAGGCTTCGTCGGCGCCGATTTCTACAACGCGGTGGCCGGCTTCGACACGGATGCGAGCGTCGATGACGTGCTGGCGCAATGCCATGCGATCGAGGAATTGTGCGGCCGGCGGCGCGACGATCCGAAGTGGGCGCCGCGCATCATGGACATCGACCTGCTGCTGTACGGCGAGCACGTCGCCGACACGGCATCCTATCGCTTGCCGCGTCCCGACCTGCTGCGTCGCAGCTTCATGCTGCGCCCGCTCGCTGAAATCGCGGGCGACCTGCACCATCCTTCGAGCGGCCGCGAAATCGCCGATCACTGGCGTGAACTCGCGCGCGAACCGCACGAGCTCGAGCCTTTGCCGCTGGATCTCAACGTGTGATCCACCATTGCTCCGGGAACGAGTGACAGGGGTGTGCCTCGTGCGTGCAACCGATTTTCCAAAGCGAGTTACGGGGAGCGACGAAAATCGGTTGCACGCACGAGGCGCGCCGTTGCCGCTGGTTTCTACCACCGCTGGCTGCGCCCGCCGTCCACGCTGAGGATCTGCCCGGTCACGAACGGCGCGTCGGTCGCGAAGAAGCGCACGGCGCGCGCGACATCGGCCGGCGAGCCGGCGCGCTGCAGCAGCGTGTGGTTGATGATCTCCTGCTTCTGCTCGTCGTCGAGCCCCGCTTCGGGCCACAGCACCGGGCCAGGCGCGACGGCGTTGACGCGCACTTCGGGTGCCAGCTCGCGCGCGAGTCCGCACGTGAGGTGGATCAGCGCCGCCTTCGCGGTGGAGTAGATCAGGTAGTTCGGCAGCGGGCGCAGGCCGTGGATGTCGGCGATGTTGACGATCAGGCCGCGCGCGCGCTTCAGTTCGCCGGCCGCCGCTTGCGCCAGGAACAATGGCGCGGCGAGATTGGTGCCCATCAGGTCGGTCCACTGCGATGTGCTCGCGGTCGCGAGCGGCGTGGGATAGAACGTCGACGCACTGTTGACGAGGATATTCAGGCCGCCGGCCTGTGCCACGACGCCTGCGACGAGCGTGCGCAGCGTATCGACCTGCAGCAAGTCAGCCTGGCACACGAACGCCGAGTCGGTTCGCCGTGCGTTGAGATCGGCGGCGAGCGCCGCGGCGTCGGCCGTCGAGCGATGGCAGTGGATCGCGACTTTTGCCCCGGCCGCGTGCAGATGCCGTACGATTTCAGCGCCCACACGGCGCGCGCCGCCCGTGACCAGGGCGGTCTGTCCGGCGAGTGCGAGATTGGCGGCGCCCACGATCCTTAGATTATGACGGCCACGCCCGCGATCACAATGCCCGCGCTCGATGCCGCGCAAGCCGAACATGCGCGCGCCGTGCTGGACGCGCTGCGCGCGCGGATTGCCGGCCGCGGCGGATGGATCGGCTTCGATGAATACCTGGAGCAGGTGATGTACGCGCCGGGGCTCGGCTACTACAGCGCCGGCGCGGCAAAATTCGGTGCGGCGGGCGATTTCATCACGGGGCCGGAGGTCTCGCCGCTGTTCGGCGCCTGCGTTGCGCGCGCCTGCGCGCCGTGGTTGGCCGGTGGCGCCGAGCTGCTCGAACTCGGCGCCGGCAGCGGCGCGCTCGCGGAATCGTTGCTGCGGCGGCTCGCGGAACTCGACGCGCTGCCGGCACGCTACGGCATCCTCGAGGTCAGCGCCGACCTGCGCGAGCGCCAGCGCGCGCGTCTCGACCGGTTGCCGCCGGGCCTGCGCGCGCGCGTGCATTGGCTCGATGCACTGCCGGCCCAGCCATTGCGCGGCGCGATCCTCGCCAATGAAGTGGCCGATGCGCTGCCCTTCCAGTGCTTCGCGGTGACCGACGCGGGATTCGTCGAACGCGGCGTCGCGCTCGATGGCCAGGCAATGCCGGCCTGGTCGGAGCGAAAGGCCGATGCGGCATTGCAGTCGGAGCTCGAGCGACTGTCGGGCTCGCTCGACGCGCCGCTCGCGCCCGGTTTCCGCGGCGAGTTGTGCAGGCGGCTCGACTCCTGGATTCCAGCGCTCGCCGGCGCGCTCGAATCCGGCGCGCTGCTGCTGTTCGACTACGGGTTGGCGCGGCACGAGCTCTACCATCCGCAGCGTGACAGCGGCACGCTGCGCTGCCACTTTCGACACCGCGCGCACGGCGATCCGTTCTGGCACCCGGGCCTGCAGGACATCACGGCCTGGGTCGATTTCACGCGCATCGCCGAAGCCGCGGCCGCCGCGAACCTGGAAGTGGCCGGCTACTGCACGCAGGCCGCTTTCCTGCTCGGCGCCGGCATCGAAGAAGAACTCGTGCGCGAAGGCGATGCGCTGTCGCGCGCGCGGCGCGCGAGCGAGGCGCGCCAACTGCTGCTGCCCGGCGAAATGGGCGAGACCTTCAAGGCGATGCTCCTGGCACGCGGCAATGTTGCCGCGACGAGCAGCGCATTCGCGGTGCGGGACTTGCGGCGATTGCTGTAGCTGCAGCCGCGGCTGCCGCGCCGCGGGCTATGGCGCCGGCGGCAACGCGCGCAGCGCGGCGAGTCGCTGTTCGTGCAGCAGCGTCGCGATTTCCGGTCCGCGCCGCGCGGCCAGTTGCGCCGCGTCGAGTTGCACGGCGGCCCCGGCGCGGCGCGCGGCATCCAGCCGTGCGGCGCAAGTGTCGACGTGCGCGAGCGGTTCGGCGTTTGCCGCCGCGCGGGCGCACCACACTTCCAGCCAGCGGCCAAACCGTTCCGGGCGCCGCCACGCATCGCCCAGCTCGAGCAGCGTGAGCATGTGCTGCGCATCGCTGGGAAGGCGCGTATACGAGCCTGACAGCGCGCGGACGCGCTCATGCAGCGTGGCCGCGAGCACGGCGAGATCGCGATGCTCGGTGGGCACGCGCAGGCGGGTGCACAGCGCAGCAACATCGGGTTCGGGGAGCGAGGCCAGCAGCGCGGCCCAGCGCGCGGCCGTATCCGGCTGGCCATCCGCCGTCGTGATCGCCGTCGAGCGGTGCAGCGCGTCGAGCTGCGCGTCGAGCTCGGGGCTGCGCGTCAGTTCGGGCAGCAGCACGTCCAGTGCGCCGCAATCACGCAGCACCTGGAACGCGCGCTCCGGGTTGTCCGTGGCCAGCGCGAGCTCGAGCTCGCGCCACACGCGCTCGCTCACCAGCGCATCGGCTTCCCCGTCGCGCACCATCGACCGCATCAGCTCCAGCGTCTCCGGCGCGACGCGAAAGCCGAGCGCCGCGAATCGCGCCGCGAATCGCGCCACGCGCAGGATGCGCACCGGATCCTCGACGAAGGCCGGTGACACATGGCGCAGCCAGCGGGCCTCCAGGTCGGCGCGGCCGCCACAGGGATCGATGATCCGGCCGTCGCCGTCGCGCGCCATCGCGTTGATCGTCAGGTCGCGCCGTTGCAGGTCCTGCTCCAGCGTCACGTCCGGCGAGAATTCGGTGACGAAGCCGCGATAGCCCGCCGCCACCTTGCGCTCGAGCCGGGCCAGTGCGTATTCCTCTTTCGTATCGGGATGCAGGAACACCGGGAAATCCCGGCCCACCGGTCGGTAGCCGGCGCGCTCGAGTTCGGCCGGCGTGGCGCCGACCACGACCCAGTCCCGCTCGCGCACCGGGCGCCCGAGCAGCTCGTCCCGGACCGCGCCACCGACGAGGTAGACTTGCATGCGAACATGTTAACCGAGCTCCGTGCCCGCGCGTTCCCCCGTCTTGCAGGAGTGGCGCTGCTGATGAGTGCCTTCAGTCTGTCCGGTTGCGGAGTGGGATACCTGCTGCAGGCGGGTCACGGCCAGCTGCAGCTGATGCGCGCGCGCAAGAGCGTCGACACGCTGATCGCCAGCCCGGCGACCGACGACAAGCTGAAATCACGACTCGAACTCGCCCGCGACGCGCGCGACTTCGCCAGCCGCGAACTCGCGCTGCCGGACAACCGCAGCTATCGCAGCTACAGCGCGCTGGGGCGCGACTACGTGGTGTGGAACGTCGTCGCGGCGCCGGAATTCTCGGTGGCGCCGAAGCGCTGGTGGTTTCCGATCACCGGTTCGATCGCCTACCGCGGCTATTTCCGCGAGGCGAACGCCCGGCGCTATGCCGGCACGCTCGCGAGCCAAGGCTATGACACCTACGTCGGCGGCGTGAGCGCCTACTCGACGCTCGGAAGGTTTTCCGACCCGATCCTCGACACGATGCTGCGTTACGGCGACCTGCAGCTGGTCGGCACGATGTTCCATGAGCTCGCGCACCAGCTCATCTACGTGCCGGGCGACAGCGAATTCAACGAGGCCTTTGCGATGAGCGTGGAGCGCGCCGGCCTCGCGCGCTGGCTGGAATCACGCGGCCGCAAGGATGACGTGCTGGCCTACCGCGAGCGCATGCAACAACAGGCGGCGTTGCAGCACATCCTCGCCGAGGGTCGCGCGCAGCTCGCGCGGCTGTATGCCGAGCCGCTGCCCGCAGCCGACATGCGCATACGCAAACAAAAAGAGATGGCAGTGATCGCTGCAAACGCACGAGACTACGAAAAGAACGCCGGCTTGCGCAGCGGCTACGATGACTGGTTCGAGGCGGGACTCAACAACGCGCACCTGGCCTCGGTTGCGACCTATTTCGATTGCGTGCCGGGCTTCGAGCGATTGCTCGCCGCCCATGGCGGCAACCTGCCTGAGTACTACGGCGCGGTGCGTGCGCTGGCGCATGGCCCGGCCGCGGCGCGCAGGGCGCTGTGCCTGGGGCCTGGCTGAACCGATCGCGCCGCCGCGACAGGGCTCCGCGGGATGCGCGGGCCCCGTCGCGCAGGCGACTTCAGTTCACCTCGACGCTGACCCGGCGCGGCTCGACCACCGGCGTCTTCGGGATCACGACCTCGAGTACGCCGTTGTTGTGCTTCGCCTTGATGTCTTCGGCGCGCGCATTCTCCGGCAACGAGAAACGCCGCAGGAAATCGCCGCTCAGGCGCTCGAGGCGCTCGTAACCCTTCTGGTTCTCGCGCTTCTCGATGTGGCGGGAACCGCGGATCGTCAGCACGCCGTCGGCCGCCGTGACATCGATGTCCTTTGCTTCGACGCCGGGCAGATCGGCGCGCACGGTGTAGCGATCGGCTTCCTCGTGCACGTCGACGGAAGGCGTCCAGGCGATGACCTTGTTGCCGTCGGTCTCGGTTGCGAAGGCGTCCCCGAAGAGCTGGTCGATCTCGCGATGCAGCCGGCCCATCAGGCGCCACGGTTCATAACGAACAATGTTCATGGCTCTTCCTCTCCAGTGGTGACCGCACCATTGCGGTCATGCCCGATGATGTGTGGCCGCCAATGCTGGCTTTCAAGCGGCGGCGATGAACTTGTGCAAAGCCTGTGCATGGATTGTGGGTGGCGGGTGCATACCAGATCTTGATTTCGGTCCGGCGCAAAATCCCGCCAGGCGCTGCCGTTTTTTTTCCGGTGCGGTGTGGCTGGGTTCTCTATAAGACATTGAAATATAAACAGAAAAATGACGATCTGGGGCCCGCCCACTGCCTTGACCGCGCCGGTGTGCGTCATTAGTCTCCCGCCTTCCGACAACTAGATCTTGTAGTGGCGAAAGCGATGGCTTGCCGCGGCGCGAATCGGGATTGCGTGCTACGCGTGGCGATGGCTGGCTGACAGGGGAGATATTTTCAGGCATGAATTCCGTCGTGAAACTCAAGCACAGCGATGTCAATGCGATTCCTTTCCAGGAGGCTTCGCTCGACATCTGGGAGCAGAAATATCGGCTCACCGCGAAGGACGGCACGCCCATCGATGGTTCGATGGACGACACGTACAAGCGTGTCGCGCGTGCGCTCGCCGATGTCGAGAAGCCCGAGCTGCGCGAGCCGTGGTACGAGAAATTCCTGTGGGCGCTGCGGCACGGCGCGATTCCGGCCGGCCGCGTCACGAGCAATGCCGGTGCGCTCGAGCACAAGCCGGCCACGTCGACGATCAATTGCACGGTGTCGGGCACGATCCACGATTCGATGAACGACATCCTCGACAAGGTGCACGAGGCAGGCCTGACGCTGAAGGCCGGTTGCGGCATCGGCTATGAATTCTCGACGCTCCGTCCGCGCGGCGCCTACGTTTCCGGCGCCGGCGCGTATACCTCCGGCCCGCTGTCGTTCATGGATATCTACGACAAGATGTGCTTCACCGTCTCGTCCGCCGGCGGACGGCGCGGTGCGCAGATGGGCACCTTCGACGTGGGCCATCCCGACGCGATGGACTTCATCCGCGCCAAGCGCGAGCACGGCCGCCTGCGCCAGTTCAACCTGTCGCTGCTGATCACCGACGAATTCATGCAGGCGGTGCGCGAAGACCGCGAGTGGCGCGTCGCGTTCCCGGTCTCGCTGTCCGAATTCAAGGCTGCCGAAGCCGAGCTGAAGCCGCAGCTCGACGATCCGGAGAAATTCGTGTGGCGCGAGTGGCCCGTGCACGACGGCTATGTCGTCAACGATTCCGGGCTCGTCGCCTGCCGCATCTACAAGAAGCTGCCGGCGCGGCGCATGTGGGACGTCATCATGTCGTCCACCTACGATTTCGCCGAGCCGGGCTTCATCCTCGTCGACCGCGTCAACGAGATGAACAACAACTGGTGGTGCGAGAACATTCGCGCGACCAACCCCTGCGGCGAGCAGCCCTTGCCGCCGTATGGTTCCTGCCTGCTGGGTTCCGTGAACCTGACGCGCTTCGTGCGCGACCCGTTCACCGGCCAGGCGCATTTCGACTGGGACGAATACCGCGAAGTCGTGCGCATCTTCACCCGCGCGCTCGACAACGTGGTCGAGATCAACGGGCTGCCGCTTCCGCAGCAGCGCGAGGAGATCACGCGCAAGCGGCGCCACGGCATGGGCTTCCTCGGCCTGGGTTCGACGATCTCGTTGCTGGGCATGAAGTACGGTTCGCCCGAATCGATCAAGTTCACCGAAGACGTCTCGCGCGAGATGGCGCTCGCGGGCTGGGAAGCCGGCCTCGAGCTGGCGCGCGAGAAGGGCCCCGCGCCGATCATGAACGAGGAGTTCACCGTCACGCCGGAGCTGCTGCGCAAGCGGCCGGAGATGGAGCGCGACGGCTGGAAGGCCGGCGCGAAGATTCCCGGCCGGCTGCTGCATGCGCGCTACAGCCGCTACATGCAGCGCGTCGCCGAGGTTGCGCCGCAGCTGGTCGAGCAGCTCGCGCAGGTCGGCGCGCGCTTCACGCACCACACCTCGATCGCCCCGACCGGCACGATCTCGCTGTCGCTGGCGAACAATGCCAGCAACGGCATCGAGCCGACCTTCGCGCACCACTATTTCCGCAACGTGATCCGCGGCGGCCGCAAGAGCAAGGAGAAGATCGACGTGTTCTCGTTCGAGCTGCTGGCCTACCGCGAGCTGGTGAACCAGCGCGCGATGCCGGGGGCCAAGGGCACCGCCGAGGCGCTGCCGGAGTATTTCACGACGACCGACGACGTCTCGCCGCGCCAGCATGTCGACATCCAGGCGGCCGCGCAGAAGTGGATCGACTCGTCGATCTCCAAGACCGCCAACGTGCCGACCGATTTTCCCTACGACGAGTTCAAGGGCATCTATCTCTACGCGCACGAGCAGGGCCTGAAGGGCTGCACGACCTTCCGCTTCAACCCGGAAGTGCACCAGGGCGTGCTGGTCAAGGGCGAAGACCTGCACAACACCTTCTACGTGTTCACGCTGGAAGACGGCAGTGAAGTGGAAGTCCGCGGCGACGAGCAGGTGGAGTACGACGGCGAGATGCACAGCGCCGCGAACCTGTTCGATGCCCTCAAGGAAGGCTATTACGGGAAGTTCTGAACATGACCACGCAGATCAACAAGCGCATCACGAAGTACCGGGTTCGCAAGCCCGAGGATGCGGCGGGGGCGCCGGCGGCGCCGGCCGCGGCCGAAGCAAACATGAGCACGCATCGTGACGGCCACCGTTCGAAGGTCGTGCAGCTGCACGAGAAGATCGAGCGGCCGGAGATGCTCATCGGCTCGACCTACAAGATCAAGACGCCGATCTCCGAGCACGCGATGTACGTGACCATCAACGACATCGTGCTCAACGAAGACACCGACCACGAGCGCCGGCAGCCGTTCGAGATCTTCATCAACTCGAAGAACCTCGATCATTTCCAGTGGATCGTGGCGCTGACGCGCATCATCTCCGCGGTGTTCCGCAAGGGCGGCGACGTGACGTTCATGGTCGATGAGCTCAAGGCGGTGTTCGATCCGCGCGGCGGCTACTGGAAGCCGGGCGGCAAGTTCATGCCCTCGATCATCGCCGAGCTGGGCTACGTCATCGAGCGGCACCTGCAGTCGATCGGCGTGATGCCGAAGCCGGGCCTCGATCCGGAGCAGAAGAAATTCCTCGACGAAAAGCGGGCCGACTACGAGGCGCGCCAGAAGCAGCAGGATGCCTTCGCCAAGTCGCATTTCCCCGACGGCGCGCAGCTGTGCGGCAAGTGCAGCACCGCGGCCGTGGTCATGCTCGATGGCTGCCAGACCTGCCTGAACTGCGGTGATTCGAAATGCGGCTGATCAGCTCCGCTCAACCAACCAGCTGATCGCGCGGCGCCGCCATGGCGCCGCATTCGACGGGAAGCGTGCCTCGTGCCGCTTCCCGTTTTTTTTGCCGCGCTGTTTGCGGCATCGGCAAAATGTGCTGCCGCTCCGCCAACACGCGCGGCGCGTCTGCAATAATCGCGCAACGATGAAGACCTGGCTCGCCTGCCTGCTGCTGTTGCCCGCGCTCAATGCCTGGGCCGGGTCCGATATTCCCGAACCCGCCGAGCTCGAACCGGACATCCGCTTCTGGATGCGGGTCTACAGCGAAATCTCGACCAACGACGGCTTCATCCACGACCAGCGCGACCTGTCGGTCGTGTACCAGACACTGCACTTCGATCCGTCCCTTCCGCCGCGCGAACGCGAACGGATGGTCTCCGACGCGCGCGAGCACTACCAGGCCATCCTGCGGCGGCTCGGCAGTGGCGCTGCGCCGCAAACCGAGGACGAGCAGCGCGTCGCGGGGCTGTGGGCGGGCGCCGTGCCGGCGCGGTTGCTGCAGGCGGCCGATGATGTGCGCTTCCAGCTCGGCCAGTCCGATCGCTTTCGCGCCGGACTCCAGCGCGCCGGCGCCTGGGAAACGCACATCTCGCAGGTGCTCTCGCAGCAGGGACTGCCGCCGGAGATCGCGGCGCTCCCGCACGTCGAGTCCTCGTTCCAGCCGACCGCGATGTCGAAGGCGGGCGCCGCGGGACTGTGGCAATTCATCCGCTCGACCGGGCGGCGCTACCTGCGCATCGACCGAGCGGTCGATGAACGCCTCGACCCGTACCGTTCGACCGAGGCGGCCGCGCAATTGCTGTCCTACAACTATCGGCTGCTCGGGAGCTGGCCGCTGGCGATCACCGCGTACAACCACGGCGCCGAGGGCATGCGGCGCGCGCGCGAACAGGTGGGGACCGACGACATCGTGCAGATCGTGCGCCACTACCACAGCCCCAGCTTCGGATTCGCCTCGCGCAACTACTACGCCTCCTTCATCGCGGCGCTGCGGCTGGACCGCGACCAGTTCCGGTATTTCGGCGTGCTGAAGCGCGAGCCGGATGCGACATCGCAGGAGATCCCGCTCGAGGCGCCGGTGCGCGCCGATGCGCTGGCGGGCGCGCTCAAGGTCAGCCGCGACGCGCTGCGCGAGTTGAATCCGGCCCTGCGTCCGGCGGTGTGGAACCTGCAACAACCGGTGCCGCGGGGCTATCGGCTGCGGCTGCCGTCCGGATTGCCGGGTTGGAGCGGTGACGGACTCGCCGCGCGCCTGTCCGCGGCGCTGCGTGCGCCGGTTCTCGTCGCCGCGAACAAGCCGGCACCGGCTGAAACACCGCTCGCGAATGCCCTTGCTGCGAACACAACGGCCGCCAACGCGCCCGCGGCCCGGAAATCGCCCGCGGCGGCGCCGGAAGCCAAGCCGGCGCGCGCACCGGCGGCGCGCGGCGAAACCGCAGTCGCCGCCGCTCCGAGCGGTGGCCCGCGTTCGCGCGCCGTGTTGCCCGCGGCCGAGCTGGCCGCCGCCGCCAATGCCTACAGCGTGAGCTACATCGTGCGCGAGGGCGACACGCTGGCGACGATCGCCGTGCAGACCGGCATCGAACCGGAGTCGCTGATGCGCTTCAACCACCTCAGCGACAGCGATCACATCTACGAGGGCCAGGTGCTGACGCTCTCGAGCGGCGCCGTGCACGCAGCCGCAGACGAAGTGCTGGCGGCGCAGGCGCTCGAGGACGAACGCGCCGACGAAGCGGTCGCGGCGCAGGCACGCGCGCACAGCGGGCCGATCCTGAACGCGGCCGAGGCGCAGGAGCAGGGCCCCGCGCTGCTGGCCGACGCGGCCGCGCCGGCCTCCGCCGATCCGATCGACTACAGCGTGCAACCCGATGGAACACTGGTCGTCGTCGCCGCCGAGACCATCGGGCACTACGCCGATTGGCTGGGACTGCCGGCGTCTAACCTGCGCGCGCTCAACGGCATGCGCGGCCGCAGCAACGTGCGCATCGGCCAGCGCTTCAAGCTGAGCTTCGCGCACGTCACGCGCCCGGAGTTCGAGCAGCGCCGCATCGAGTATCACCGCCGCATGCAGACCGAATACTTCGCGGCGCACCGCATCGAGGGTACCGATACCTACGTGGCGCGGCGCGGCGATTCGCTGTGGAGCGTGACGCGGCGCGGCTCGCTGCCGATCTGGCTGCTGCAGCAATACAACCCGGACGTCGATTTCGACGACCTGCGGCCGGGCACGCAAATCGTGTTGCCGCGCGTCGAAGACGCCTCGTAGGACGATTCCAGCGGCGTTTCGCGCGTCCATTGCCGCCGCGTTGCCGGCTTTGTGACAGCCGCACGGTCGCGGCAGCGCTCGCTCGTCCCTATAATCGGCCCATGTTGCGCCGCCTTGGCTTGTCGCTAGCCGTCGCCGCCGCCAGTCTTGCCGCGGCCGGCGGTTCTGTGGCCGACAACATGCCGGCGCTCGCCTCGGTCGCCGCCTCGTCCAGCGATGCGACAGCCGTTGATGCCCCGCTGCGCACGGACGGCACGGCCGAGCTGCCGTTGGCCGACCGGGCCGTGGTGCGCAAGTCCGAGCGGCGGCTGTACCTGATGAAGGGCGACAACGTCCTGCGCAGCTATCGCATCGCGCTGGGGCTCCAGCCCGCCGGCAGCAAGGAGCGCTCCGGCGATTTCCGCACGCCCGAGGGCGAATACCAGCTCACGCGCCGCAATGCGCACAGCGATTATTTCTTGTCGATCCAGGTGTCATACCCGAACGCGGCCGACCTCGATCGCGCACGCCGCAACCGCTGGCAGGTGGGCGGCTCGATCATGGTGCACGGGCTGCCGAACAGCCTGCGCCATCCGCCCGACTACTACGCGACCGCCGACTGGACCGACGGCTGCATCGCGCTGTCGAACGCCGACATGGTCGAGTTCTGGCTGTTGAGCCGCGACAACATGCCGATCGATATCATGCCCTAGGCGCTTGCGCGTCCCGGCAACGCATCGCGCGCCACCGAAACCTGAAGCGTCCGCAAGTCCATGGATACCAGTGTCGTCATCCCCGACGCCGTCGATGCCCGCGTCGGCCCGCGCGGGAGCCTCGAGAACCTGTCGCAGGCGGAAATCGCCAAGCTCCTCGACACCAGCGCGCAGGGCCTGTATCCGCTGTTCCGCAGCTGCGCGCTGGCGGTGCTGAATGCCGGCAGCGAGAGCGACAACGCGCATGAGATCTTCGAGCGCTACAGCGCCTTCACGGTGCAGATCGTGCGCCACGCCTGGGGCATCAAGCTGCAGATCGCCAACGCGCCGGCGGCGGCCTTCGTCGATGGGGAGATGATCCGCGGCATCAAGGAACACCTGTTCGCGGTGCTGCGCGATGTCATCTACACCGCCAACGAGATCGTCGGCAGCGGGCGGCTCGACCGGAGCGACCCGGCCTCGATCACGAACGCGGTGTTCCACATCCTGCGCAACGCGCGCGTGCTCGATTTCAAGGCGCGCCCGAACCTGGTGGTCTGCTGGGGCGGGCACTCGATCGGCGAGAGCGAATACCAGTACACGAAGAAGGTCGGCTACGAACTGGGGCTGCGCGCGCTCGACGTGTGCACCGGTTGCGGCCCCGGGGCGATGAAGGGGCCCATGAAGGGCGCCGCGATCGCGCACGCCAAGCAGCGCATCACCACGGGCCGGTACCTCGGCGTGACCGAGCCGGGCATCATCGCCGCCGAGCCGCCCAACGCGATCGTCAACCAGCTCGTGATCATGCCGGACATCGAGATGCGGCTCGAGGCCTTCCTGCGCCTCGCCCACGGCATCGTCGTGTTCCCGGGCGGTGTCGGCACCGCCGAGGAAGTCCTGTACCTGCTGGGCGTACTGCTCGAACCGGCGAACGCGGAACTGCCGCTGCCGGTGGTGCTGACCGGTCCGCGCGAGAGCACGGCGTGGTTCGAGCAGCTGTCGGCCTTCATCGAGGGGACGCTCGGGCCGAAGGCGCTGGCGCGGCTGAACTTCATCATGGACGATCCGGCCGCGGTCGCGCGCCACATGGTGAAATCCTTCGAGACGGTGCGCGAGTTCCGGCGATCACGCAGCGACTCGTATAACTTCAACTGGCTGCTGTCGGTGCCGCCGCCGTTGCAGCAGCCGTTCGAGCCCACGCACGCGTCGATGCGCTCGCTCGACCTGCGCCGGGTCCGTCCCGCGCATGAGCTGGCGGCCGACCTGCGCCGGGCTTTTTCCGGCATCGTCGCCGGCAACGTCAAGCGCTCGGGCGTCGAGGCGATTGCGAAGTACGGGCCGTACGAGCTGTCCGGCGACGCGGCCGTCATGGGGCTGCTGGATCGGCTGCTGGCGGCGTTCGTGCAGCAGCAACGCATGAAGCTGCCCGGCAGCCGCTACCAGCCCACGTACCGTCTCGCGGGCTAGCGCCGCATCGCCGCGTTGCGATCCATTGCGCGCCACTCGCGCGCGCGGTTGTGAACCAGTTCCTCACCGGCGCGCGCTGCTGGACGTACGCTTCAGGCAGGTTACAGGTGGCCACATGAGCAAACCCGATTCGCCGTCGCGACCGGATGGCGGCAAGAACGCCGCTGAAGGCGCAGCTCCCGCAGAAGGCGGGGCAGAAGCCTATGCGCGCTGGCTGCAGCACATGCAGCGCACGCGCGGACGGCACGCCGCCATCACGCGCAATCTCTACACCTGGTCGAACTACAAGAGCTGGGCGGACAAGGTCCGCACTTCCTGGGATCCCGAGTCAGGCAAATAGAGCCGGCTTCGGCGTGGGCGCGGCGCTCCCCACGGCCGCTCCCGCTGCCTCCCCCGCACCCATCGCGCCCGCCGCATTCGCAGCCACCGCGGCCCGTCCTGAAGGCTCTTCGAGCCAAGCCAGCAACGGCGTCCACGCCTGCAGGTCTTCGCTGACCTGGTAGTGCTTCATTTCGTGCAGCCCCAGCCCCAGTTCGGCGGCGCGCACGAAGTTCTGCGAATCCCGGAGCGTCGCCACGATCGGAATATCGAGCGTGCCGAGGAAGCGCGTCAGCGACTGGTACATGCGCGTATTGCGGCGCACGCGGTTGGCGATGATCGCCAGCCGGTTCTCGGCGCGCTTGACCTTGGCCACCAGCAGCAGGCTCGTGATGCAGCGTGCGCAGGCGTGGATGTCGATGTCGGAGGGCAGCACCGGCACGATGATCTTGTCGGCGTTCGCGGTCAGCTCGGGCATGTCGGCCGCTTCGACCGCGGCCGGCGTATCGATGATGATGCGGCGCGTGCCGTCGGGCACGCGCAGCTGGTAGGCGCGCGTCACGCGGTTGTCGCGCTCGAACGCGTTGATCAGGTAGATCGGCGCCTGGCTGGCCTGGCGCTTGCGCACCCAGCGCGCCGCGGAGGCCTGCGGATCGTAGTCCATCAGCGCCGGCCGATCGCCGCGCTGGGCATAGTAGCTGGCGAGGTTGATGGCGATCGTCGTCTTGCCGGACCCACCCTTGGGGTTGAGCACGACGATCCGCTGCATGGGCATAACCTCGCGGCGGGTACGAGCCGCTTATGTCCGAAACAGCGAGCGTACGCAGCGTCGCGCGGCGCTGCAAGCGTCGCCGCGCGAACACAGCGCCAAGCCTGTGAGGCTCGACACGCCAGCGCGCCCGCCCCGTCCCTAACATGCCATGCACTCGCTGAAGGATGGCATCGCTTGGAAGTACTGTTGTTGCTGTGGGACGAGATGGATGATTGGCTGGGCGCGGCCCGGCACCTGATCCGCATCCGCTGATCCGACGCGCCAGCCCAAGGCCCCGCGCGAGCGCTGTCGCCGCTCCGGCTTGATTTGGGCCTCCGGCGTCCCCACCTGAAGCCCCGTTCCCGGTAACATTTCCGGAACAGAGGGCAAGAACCACATGTCGACACCGCGCGAGACGCACGGCTTCCAGGCCGAAGTGCGCCAGCTCATGCAGCTGATGATCCATTCGCTGTACAGCCACCGCGAGATCTTCCTGCGCGAGCTGATTTCCAACGCCTCGGATGCCAACGACAAGCTGCGCTTCCTGGCCCTGGGCGACCCCGCGTTGCTGGCCGGCGAATCGGAGCTGGCGATCTGGATCGACGTCGATGTGAAGGCGAATACGCTGGTCATCCGCGACAACGGCGTCGGCATGAATCGCGAGGAGGCGATCGCGCACCTGGGCACGATCGCGAAATCGGGCACCGCGGAATTCTTCGGGCGGCTCACCGGCGAGGCGCAGCGCGACGCGCAGCTGATCGGGCAGTTCGGCGTCGGCTTCTACTCGGCGTTCATCGTCGCCGACCGCGTCACCGTCGAGAGCCGGCGGGCCGACGCGCCGGTGACCGCGGGCGTGCGCTGGGAGTCGAGCGCCGACGGCGAATTCAGCGTCGAGACGATCGAGCGCGTGCAGCGCGGCACCAGCGTCATCCTGCACCTGAAGGAAGACGCGCGCGAATACGCCGATGCGTGGCGGCTACGCTCGCTGGTGCGGCGCTACTCCGACCACATCGCCTTCCCGGTGCGCATGGCGAAAGAGGGTGCGACGCTCGAGTACGAAGCAGTCAACCAGGCGCAGGCGCTGTGGGCGCGGCCGAAGGCCGAGATCAGCGACGATGAGTACCGCGCGTTCTACCGGCACATCAGCCACGACGGCGCCGACCCGCTGCTGTGGTCGCACAACCGCGTCGAGGGCAAGCGTGAATACACGAGCCTGCTGTACCTGCCTTCGCAGGCGCCCTTCGACCTGTGGCAGCGCGAGGCCGCGCGCGGCCTGAAGCTGTACGTGCGGCGCGTGTTCATCATGGACAACGCCGAGCAGTTCCTGCCGCTGTACCTGCGATTCATCAAGGGCGTCGTCGATTCCAGCGACCTGCCGCTGAACGTTTCGCGCGAGCTGCTGCAGCAGGACGGCGAAGTCGAGGCGATGCGTGCGGCGCTGACCCGGCGCGCGCTCGACCTGCTCGCCAAGCTCGCCGCCGATGATGCGGCGAAGTACGCCACGTTCTGGAAGGAGTTCGGCCGCGTGCTGAAGGAGGGCCTGAGCGAGGACCCGGGCAACCGCGAGAAGCTCCTGCCGCTGATGCGCTATGCCAGCACGCACAACGAGTCGAACACCGAGGATGTCAGCCTCGCCGACTACGTTGCGCGCATGAAGGCAGGGCAGGAGCGCATCTACTACGTCATCGGCGAGAGCCACGCCGCCGCGCGCGGCAGCCCGCACATCGAGCAGTTGCTGGCCAAGGGCATCGAGGTGCTGCTGCTCGGCGATCGCATCGACGAGTGGGTCATGGGCCAGCTCGCCGAGTTCTCGGGCAAGCGCTTCAAGGATGCCGCGCGCGGCGACCTGGAGCTGGGCGCGCTCGACGATGCCGCCGACAAGGAGCGCCGCGAAGCGACGTTGAAGGAGAGCAAGGCACTGCTGAAGCGCTGCAAGGATGCGCTCGGGGAACGTGTGCGTGAGGTTCGGCCGAGCAGCCGCCTGGCCGATTCCCCGGCCTGCCTGGTGCGCGATGAAGCGGAGATGTCGGATTCAATGCGCCGCATGCTGCAGGCGCACGGCCAGGATGCGCCGCCGGCCGTGCCGACGCTCGAGCTCAATGTCGCGCATCCGTTGGTCGCCTACCTCGATGGTTTGCCCAAGGGGGAGTCCTTCGATGAACTCGCGCGGCTGCTGTACGACCAGGCGCGGCTGAACGATTCCGGCCAGCTCGAGCAGCCGGCGGAATTCACGCGCCGCCTGAATGGCCTGCTGCTGCGCTTTGCCGGCCTTTCGTCATCGCCGCCGCCGGCGTGATTGCCTTCAAGGAGGATTCACATGAGCAATGATCCGAAGCCCACGACCGGCCAGGGAGCCGCCATGCCGAGCGAGGAGGAACTGCGTGCGCGGCTGACGCCGCTCCAGTACCAGGTGACGCGCGAGAAGGGCACGGAGCGAGCCTTTACGGGCGCGTACGCGCACCACAAGGAAGCCGGCGTGTATCGCTGTGTCTGCTGCGGCGCCGACCTGTTCAGTTCGGACACCAAGTACGACAGCGGCTCGGGCTGGCCGAGTTTCTGGCTGCCGCTCGCCGGCGACAATGTGCACACCGAGGTCGATCGTTCGCACGGAATGGTGCGCACCGAGGTGAGCTGCGCGCGTTGCGGCGCGCATCTCGGGCACGTGTTCGACGATGGCCCGAAGCCCTCGGGGCAGCGCTATTGCATCAATTCGGCCTCGCTCGATTTCGCGCCCGAGGGCAAAGCCGGCAGGACGTGACGCCGGCCGTCGCGCACAGCATCGCGATGGCCGGCCCGGCCGGCCGACTCGAGGCGCTCATCGAGGAGCCGGCAGCGGGTGAGCCGAGGCCGCTGCTCGCGGCCGTCGTCTGCCATCCGCATCCGCTATTCGGCGGCACGCTTCAAAACAAGGTCGTGCACACGCTGGCGCGCGCGCTGCGCGCCGGCGGCGCAGCGACACTGCGATTCAATTTCCGCGGCGTCGGCGCAAGCGAAGGCAAGCACGATGGCGGTGCCGGCGAGACCGCCGATGCGCTCGCAGCCGTGGCTGCGGCGCGCGAGCGCTGGCCCGGCCTGCCGTTGGTATTGGCGGGCTTCTCGTTCGGCGGCGCGATCGCGATCCGGGCCGCTGCCGCCGCGCGGCCGCAGTGGCTGATCTGCGTGGCGCCTGCCGTCGATCGCATCAACCTGGATGACCTGTCGCTGCCCGATTGCCCATGGCTGATCGTGCAGGGTGATGCCGATGAGGTCGTGGCGCCGGCGTCAGTCATCGATTGGGCGGCTCGGCGGGCGCCCCAGGCGCGGCTGCGGCGGTTGGCCGGCGTCGGCCATTTCTTCCACGGCCATCTGCACGACCTCGCCGATTGCGTCCGTGCCGAATGGCCGCCCGGCCTCGCGCGTCTAGGTACAGTTCCGGATAGGCCGCAGCCCGCACACGGGTAGCCTCGATGAGGCCATGATTGCAAACCAACGTGTCGGTCGCGTGATGACCGAAGCGGTCCTGTCGATCGATGTCGAGGAATCTGCCGGCGCCGTGCTGCGGCTGTTCGCAGGCTATCCGCTGCATCACCTGCCGGTGTTGAGCGGCCAGCGAGTGGTCGGCATGCTCAGTTCGGCCGATGTCATGAAGCTCGAAGCCTTCCTGCCGAAGTCCGGCGTCCCGGCCGACGACTATCTCGATCAACGGATCAGCATTCGCAGCCTGTTGCGAGCGCCCGTGATCACCATCGGGCCGCAGCAGACACTGATCGAGGCGGCGCGCCTGATGGCCAGCCACGGATTCCATGCCTTGCCGGTCGTGGATGCGCAGGAGCACCTGCTCGGCATCATCACGACCACGGACATCATGCACGCGGCTCTGCAGCCGCCGCCCGCGGCCGCGCCGCCCGGGGGTGCGCGGACTGGCGCGGATGAGGCGGTCCGGGATATCCGGGTGTCGGGCGCCGAGTTCGACCAGGCCATTGCCGCTGCGAAGAGCGCGGTCGGCAGCGGCCAGGACCCGCAGGGCCTCGCTCTGGTGCTGCTCTACCTGCAGCAGCGCCTGGGCGCGCTCGAGCGCGTGCTGCAGTCCGCCGACCGGTATTTCAGTTGCGGCCAGGACCGCTCGCTGCATGCCGCGTTGCTGCAGTCGATCGCGGAGGCCAAGCGATCGATGCCGGCGGCCGCCAGCGAAGGGGAAGCGCCGTTTGGATTGGCGTAGCGCCGAAAAACAGAAGGGCCCGGACTGACGGGCAGATCCGGGCCCCCTGGAATGGCGATCAATGACCCGGACGCGTTTCTCGCCGGGCAAAGCCAGTATGGCTTCTTCAGTTCACCATCGACTTGAGGCTCTTGAGCGGCAGCGCGCGCACTTTCTTGCTCGCCGGCTTGGCCTTGAACATCATCTTCTCGCCGGTGAAGGGGTTGACGCCTTCACGGGCCTTGGTGGCGGGCTTCTTCACGACCTTGAGCTTGAGCAGCCCCGGCAGCGTGAACAAACCATTGCCGCGCAGGCTCTTCTTGACGATTCCGTTCAGGGAATCGAACACTTCGTTGACCTGCTTGCGGGAAAGCTCGGTGTCCTTCGAAATCGTTGCCAGGATCTCCGACTTGGTCGGCGCCCCACCTTTCTTCGCCATTGCTTGATCTCCTCGAGTTTGGCTGCAGTTCGAAAAAATCCACGCCTCGCGTGAATCGGGGCGCAACATAACACATGCAGCGCGCGACGCAAATGCCTTTTTTTCTAGGGTTTGGCGTGTACCTGCGAATCGAGGCGCGATTGCGTTCGCGCCGCCGAGCGCGGTGCGCCTGCGAACGGGCTCGACGCGCAGTGCAGAAGCGCCGCTAAACCTCTGGCCGGATTGAAAGTTGCCAAAGACCGACAGTGCAAGCGGGAGCGTGCGCCGCGAGGCTTCATTACAGGCGATTCAGCATCGACTGGATCAGGATCAACAACGCCTGGATGATGATTCCGGCCCACAGCGGCGAGAGATCGAGGTTCGCGAGCGGCGGAACCAGGCGGCGAATCGGCCGCAGCACCGGCTCGCACAGCGAGCTCAACAGCGAATTCATCGGCGAGGGCACGCCCGGCGCGATCAGCGACAGCATCGCGTACAGGAAGATCGAGAAGAAGCTGATCCACAGCAGCGAACGCAGCAACTGCAGCGCGGCGATTTCCGCCCAGAGCAGCGGCGGCAGCAACCCCGTGCCACCGAGCAGCGAGGGGAGCGCGGCGCGCACCAGCGCCAGGACGAACACGATGACCACCGAGGCGGTATCGATGCGCCCGATTGCCGGCAGCGCGCGCCGCAGCGGCACCAGCATCGGGTTCGTGATCTGCACGATCGCCTGCGCGAGCGGGTTGCGGAAATCGCCGCGCGCCCACTGCAGCAGCAGCCTCACCAGGAAGACGAACTGGGCGACGCCCAGCAGTGAATCGAGCAGGAACAGCAGTGCGGCCATGGCGCGGTCGTTACCGGGGTGTCAGTGCGAAGCGGCGCCGGGACCGGAGCCGAACTGCGCGGAAAGCTCGGCGCTGCGCGCCCTCGCGGCCGCCACGGCGGCGCTGACGAGTTGCCCGAAGCCGCCGGACTGGAACGCCGCCAGCGCGGCCGCGGTCGTGCCGCCCTTGCTGGTGACCGCTTCGCGTTCCGCGGCGAGGCTGGTCTCGCCGCCAGCCAGCGCGCCCGCGCCGCGCAACGTCTGGCGCGCGAGCCTTTCGGCCGTTGCCGCATCGAGCCCTTCGGCCACCGCGGCGGCGGCCATGTGCTCGGCGAGCTGGAAGAAGTAGGCCGGGCCGCTGCCGGACAACGCGGTCACGATGTCGAGGTCGTCCTCGCGTTGCACCCAAACGAAACTGCCGGCCGCCGCGCAGGCCTGTTCGGCCAGCGTGCGCTGCGCCTCGTCGATGCCGGGCGGCGCGTACAGCGCGGCCGCGCCCATGCCGACGAGCGCGGCGCGGTTGGGCATCGCGCGCATGATGGCCACGCCCGGACAGCAGCGCTCGAGGTCGGCGACGCGCAATCCGGCGGCGATCGACAACAGCAGCGTGCGCTGCTGCGCCGCCAGCATCGTACGCAGCTCCGTCAGCAGGGCTATCGCAAATTGGGGCTTGACCGCCAGCACGACGAGGTCGGCGCCGCGCACGGCCGTGGCGTTGTCAGCCGTCGTGGTGACGCCGAAGTCGCGCTGCAGCGCCTCGCGCTGCGCCGCCTGCGGCTCGCCGACGCGCACGTTCGCGCCGGCCAGGCCCTGCTGCAACAGCCCATGGATCATGGCCCGCGCCATGTTGCCGCCGCCCAGGAAACAGATCTGCGTGGATGGATTCACGGGGCGGCATTCTACGACATGCGTACCGTGCGCGCGCCGAACACCGCGGTGCCGATGCGGACCAGCGTCGAGCCGGAAGCGATCGCGGCTTCGAAATCGCCACTCATTCCCATCGACAGCGTGTCGAGCGCGACGCCTTCGTGCCGCAGCTGTTCGTACAGGTCGCGCACGGCGCCGAAGCGCTCGCGCTGCGCCGCGGCGTCGAGTCCTTCCGGCAGCATGCACATCAGCCCGCGCAGGCGCAGGCGCGGCAATGCCGCGATCGCGGTGGCGAGTTCGTGCGCCTCGGCGGCGTTCGCGCCGCCCTTGGTGTCGTCCGAGGCCAGCTTGACCTGGATGCAGACATTGAGCGGTGGCGCCAGCGCCGGTCGTTGCGCGGCCAGCCGCTCGGCGATGCGCGCCCGATCGACGCCGTGCACCCAGGCGAAGCGTTCGGCGACGCTGCGCGTCTTGTTCGCCTGCACGCGGCCGATGAAATGCCAGCACAGTTCGAGCCCGGCGAGCGAGTCGAGCTTCGGCAATGCTTCCTGCAGGTAGCTCTCGCCGAAATGCTCGACGCCGAGTTGCGCGAGCGCGCGCACCGCCGCCGCGTCCTGCCCCTTGCTGACCGCCAGGAGCGTGACGGATTCCTCAGTTCTGCCCGCCGCGCGGGCCGCCTTGCCGATGCGCTCGCGCACCGAGCGAAGTCGTGCGGCCAAGCTGTCGGCGAGTGCTGAATTCTGCGGACCGATTAACATATTGACGACCGATACCCTCCGTTATACTCCGCAGGCACTTTAGCCAAGCAGCGCCCGAGCCGAACGAGGAATCCTGATGGCGGTCGATATCGCACAACTCCTGGCGTTTGCCGTCAAGAACAACGCCTCAGACCTGCACCTGTCGGCGGGCGTACCGCCGATGATCCGCGTCGATGGCGACGTCAAGCGTATCAACATGCCCGCACTGACCCACAAGGAAGTGCACGGCATGGTGTACGACATCATGAACGACAAGCAGCGCAAGGCCTACGAGGAATTCTTCGAGACCGATTTTTCCTTCGAGATTCCAAAGCTTGCGCGCTTCCGCGTCAACGCCTTCAACCAGAACCGCGGCGCCGGCGCCGTGTTCCGCAACATTCCGTCGACGATCCTCAGCCTCGATGAGCTGCAGGCGCCGAAGATCTTCCGCGACTTGTGCATGCTGCCGCGCGGTCTCGTTCTTGTCACCGGCCCCACCGGCTCGGGCAAGTCGACGACGCTCGCCGGCATGATCGACCACTGCAACGACAACCGGCCCGACCACATCATCACGATCGAAGACCCGATCGAGTTCGTGCACGAGTGCAAGCGTTGCCTGATCAACCAGCGCGAGGTCAAGCGCGATACGCTCGGCTTCAGCGAAGCGCTGCGTTCAGCGCTGCGCGAAGACCCGGACATCGTGCTGGTCGGCGAAATGCGCGACCTGGAGACGATCCGCCTGGCGCTCACCGCCGCGGAAACCGGCCACCTCGTGTTCGGCACGCTGCACACCAGCTCGGCCGCCAAGACCATCGACCGCGTCGTCGACGTGTTCCCGGGCGAGGAAAAGGAAATGGTGCGCTCGATGCTGTCGGAGTCGCTCCGCGCCGTGATCTCGCAGACGCTGCTGAAGCGCACCGGCGGCGGCCGCATTGCCGCGCACGAAATCATGATCGGCACGCCGGCGATCCGCAACCTGATCCGCGAGGGCAAGATCGCGCAGATGTATTCGTCCATTCAGACCGGCGGTGCTTCCGGCATGCAGACGCTCGACCAGTGCCTGGCCGAGATGGTCAGCAAGGGCCACGTCAGCAAGGAAGAAGCGCGCTACAAGGCTTCGAACAAGGATGCGCTGTAGCTAAACGCTGCGCTGCGAGGTTTACGCCGTGGATCGCGAACAAGCCATCAAACTGATGCAGGACCTGCTCCGCCGCGTGGTGGAGCGGGCCGCTTCCGACCTGTTCATCACCGCGGGCTTCCCGCCGGCCATCAAGGTCGACGGCGAGGTGCGGCCGCAGATGGATCGGGCGCTGAGCGCCGAGCAGTCGGCCGTGCTGGTGCGCTCGATCATGAGCGATCGCCAGACCAAGGAATTCGACGCCACCAAGGAATGCAACTTCGCGATCGCGCCGCCCGGCATCGGCCGCTTCCGCGTCAGCGCCTTCGTGCAGCAGGGCTGCACCGGCTGCGTCATCCGCACGATCAACGCGAAGATTCCCACGTTCGAGGAACTCGACCTGCCGCCGATCCTGAAGGAAGTCGTGCTGTCCAAGCGCGGCCTCGTGATCATCGTCGGCGGCACCGGCTCGGGCAAGTCGACATCGCTGGCCTCGATGGTCGGCTACCGCAATGAAAAGACCCGCGGCCACATCGTCACGATCGAAGACCCGGTCGAGTACGTGCATCCGCATCGGGGCTGCGTCATCACGCACCGCGAAGTGGGCGTCGACACCGAGTCCTGGCACGCGGCGCTGAAGAACACGCTGCGCCAGGCCCCCGACGTGATCCTGATCGGCGAGATCCGCGACCGCGAGACGATGGAATACGGCATCCAGTTCGCCGAGACAGGCCACCTGGTGCTGGCCACGCTCCACGCCAACAGTTCCAACCAGGCGCTCGACCGCATCATCAACTTCTTCAGCGAGGAGCGGCGCGAACAGCTGCTGATGGACCTGTCGCTGAACGTGCGCGCGCTGATTTCCCAGCGCCTGATTCCGCGCGATTCGGGCACCGGGCGCATCGCGGCGATGGAGATCATGCTCAATTCGCCGCTGATCCAGGACCTGATCTTCCGCGGCGAGGTTTCCAAGATCAAGGAAGTCATGGGCCGCTCGACGCGCCTGGGGATGAACACCTTCGACCAGGCGCTGTTCGACCTGTACGAGAAGGGCATGATTTCCTACGAGGATGCGCTGCGCAATGCCGACTCGAAGAACGAGCTGCGGCTGCGCGTCAAGCTCGAGAGCAAGCGAGAGAACAAGCCCATCGAGGGCGACGGTGACCTGGCGATCGTCGATGAAGACGAGCAAGGCCGGGCCCTGTGAAGTCGGAGCGCGCGCCCATGAATGACGAGGCCGACCTGAAGGTTTCGGGCAGCGGCCCGCAGCCGGTGCTCAACACGAAGCCGCTGTTCAACCTGATGGTCGAGCGGCGCGCATCCGACCTGTTCTTCACCTGCAACGCCCCGATCAAGATCAAGATCGAAGGGCAGATCATGCCGGTCAACAAGCAGGTGCTGACGCCCGAAGCGGTGCGTTCGGCGGCCTTCGGCATGATGAATCCCGAGCAGATCGAATACTTCCAGCGCGAACTGGAGATCGACTTCGCGATCTCGGAGCCCGGGCTCGGGCGTTTCCGCGTCGCAGTGTTCTACCAGCGCGGCTATCCGGCGATGGTGCTGCGCTACATCACGGCCGACATGCCCAAGCTCGACCAGCTCGGGCTCCCGGAAGTGCTGCGCGACCTGATCATGCAGCGGCGCGGGCTGATCCTGATGGTCGGCGCCACCGGTTCGGGCAAGTCGACCACGCTGGCGGCGATGATCAACCACCGCAATGAAGTCAGCTCCGATCACATCGTCACGATCGAAGACCCGATCGAGTTCCTGCACGCGAACAAGCGCTCGATCGTCAACCAGCGCGAGGTCGGCCTCGACACCAAGAGCTACGACCGCGCGCTGCGCGGCGTCATGCGCGCGGCGCCCGACGTGATCCTGATCGGTGAAATCCGCGATCGCGAGAGCATGATGGCGGCCATCAACCTGGCGGGCACCGGCCACCTGGTGCTGGCCACGCTGCACGCCAACAACTGCGCCGAGACGCTCGATCGCATCATCAACATGTTCACGCATGAGCAGCAGAAGCAGGTGACGCTCGACCTGTCGCAGTATCTGCGCGCGGTGCTGGCGCAGCGCCTGGTGCTGGGCAAGGACAACCGCCGCTGCGCCGCGGTCGAAGTGATGCTCAACACGCCGCATATCGCCGAGCTGGTCAAGCGCGGCGACGTCATCGGCATCAAGGAAGCGATCACGGCGAGCAGCGAACGCGGCATCCAGAGCTTCGATGTCGCGCTGCTCAAGCTCTACAAGGACAACCGCATCTCGCTCGAGGAGGCGCTCAACAACGCCGACTCACGGAGCAATCTGGAGACCAAGATCAACTTCGGCTAGGCCCTGCCAGGGCCGGGCCCGCGTCGCGCAAAAAAAAGCCCGGGCATTGCCCGGGCTTTCTTCATCAGCCAGAGGCTGAAATTTCCAGCGGATGACTTACCAGCGGCCACCGCCGCCGCCGCCACCGCCGCCACCGCCGCGATAGCCGCCACCACCGCCGCCGCCGCCACCACCGCCGCGGTAACCGCCGCCGCCACCAGTGCGGGGCTTATCCTGGGCTTCGTTGACGCGCAACGGCCGACCGCCCAGTTCCTTGCCGTTCAGGTTCTGGATCGCCCGGGCCGCATCGGCCTGGCTCATCTCGACGAACCCGAAACCGCGCGGACGACCGGTCTCGCGATCGGTCGGCAGCGACACGGACTCAACCGTGCCGTGCTCGGAGAACAGGGTGCGGACTTCCGCTTCCGTAGCAGTGAAGGGCAGGTTGCCCACGTAAATCTTGGCCATAGATAGACACTCTCCAAACTCAAAATAGGCCGGCTGCAAATGTTGGAATGCAGGACGCGCCTTTATTACACGGCAGGAACTCGGAAGAGGTCAGAGGAGATCGTCTCCCGCGGGCCATCGAACCAATGATCCTGTCACCTGATCGAGAAAGTTCGGCTCGGGCTCATCGCGCCAAATGAGGCGCTCAAGCGATACACGGACGTAAGACGATCGAACGGGAGTCTAGCACAGGCCGCGCGAAAGGTGCGCCTGCGGGGAGAGTCAGGCCTGGGGGGCCGCCGGAGTGGCGGGCGGGGCCTCCACCTCTGGAGCCACGGCCGGGGCATCGGCTGCCCGTGCCGCCGGTGGCTTGGCCCGGTCGAGTTGCTCGGTCTGCACCTGGGCGATGGTCAGTCCGGTCTGGGCGGCGATCACGCGCAGCAG
>Ga0209023_10001179_pt1 | contig 35989 bp, 35 predicted proteins | sample LakOneMetagenome_FD_187468 | JGI IMG/M metagenome (GOLD analysis project Ga0209023, IMG submission 187468) | Freshwater and sediment microbial communities from Lake Erie, Canada (SPAdes) (version 2) | ecosystem: Environmental > Aquatic > Freshwater > Lentic | place: Lake Erie, Canada...
TCTCGGCTGAGGCCATCGCGGCGCGGCGCGCCGCGGCGACGGCCGCCGACGCACAACTGGTTGCCGCGCGAGCAAACTTGCAGGAAGTGAACGCACGCTTAGGCGGCGGCTTTGTGCTCGCGCCCGCTGCCGGCCTGGTGATCGATCGCACGGCCGAAATCGGCCGCCCGGTCGATGGGCAAGTGCTGTTCCGAATCGCTGCCGACAATCGGCTTGAAGTCGCAGCACGTGTTGCGGAATCCGATGCGCTAGCGTTGCAGGAAGGCCAGTCCGCGACGTTTACGTTGGTGGATGGGTCGACAGTGAGCGCTACGCTGCGTCGGCTCCCGGCATCGATCGACAGCCAGACTCGCACCGGCGAGGCACTTTTCACTTTGCCGACGGGCACGCGCGTGCGAGCCGGTATGTTCCTGCGCGGCGAAGCACAGCTGGCTGCGCATGACATGATCGCCGTTCCCCAGAGCGCGGCGCTCTACGACAACGGCCAAGCCTATGTGTTTGTGGTGACGGCAGCCCAGCGTCGCACGCAAGGCCCGAATCCGCACACCGAAACCGTGTACACGGCGCGGCGCGCCAACGTCGATCTCGGCGCTCGCAATGGCGACATGGTGGCAGTGCGCTCGGGCTTGGCGCTCAACCAACGCATCGTCGCGTCTGGCGCGGCGTTCTTGCAAGATGGCGATCCGGTGCAAATGATCACACCGCCAGCGCCGGCTGCCGCGACACCGGAACGCCGAACGGAAAATTTCGATCTTCGCGGCCGGCAAGGCTAACAGCTCATGGCTTGGAATATCTCAGCGGGCGCGATCAAGAATCCAATCCCGCCTATTCTACTCATCCTGGCCCTGCTGTTCGCGGGGCTGACAGCATTTTTCGCGCTGCCGATCAACCAGCTGCCCAACATTCAGCCGCCGGTATTCCAAGTCAGCGTCGCCGAACCAGGCGCGGCGCCGTCGGAGATGGAAACGCAGATCGCGCAGAAGGTCGAAGCTGCGCTAACCGGCGTGCAAGGCGTTCGTCGCGTGACGACGTCAATCTCTCCCGGCGTGTCGACCACATCGGTCGAGCTGCAAATCGGCGCAGACCTCAATCGCGCTGTAGAAGATGCGCGCGATGCAATGACACGCATCCGCGCCGAACTGCCGAGCGACATCACCGAGCCGCAGATCAGCCGCATTGACTTCGCCTCGCAGCCGATTGGCTACTACTCGCTTGAAGCGCCGGGAATGACCGAGGTCGAGCGCTCCTGGTTCATTGACAACGATCTGTCACGCGAACTTCTCGCCGTGCCCGGCGTCAGCCAAGTGCTTCGCCAAGGCGGCGTCGATCGCGAAATCCACGTCGAGCTCGATCCGCAACGCCTCACGGCTTACGGCCTCTCAGCTGACGCGATCAGCCATGCCCTTCGTTCGCAAAATGCCGACATGCCGGGCGGTCAGGCTGTCGTCAGCGGCCAGGCGCAATCGATCCGCACGTTGGGGAGTGCCCGCACGGTCGAGCAGCTTTCGCAACTCGAACTCACCGCCGCCAACGGCGCAACGGTCCGCCTGGCTGATCTCGGCACGGTGACCGACAGCTCCACAGAAGTCACTTCGATCGCCCGTTACAACGGCCAGCCGGTCGTCTCCTTCGCCATTCAGCGCGCGAAAAACGCGAGCGAAGTGCGCGTGTTCGATGCGGTCGCAGCCAAGCTTCGTCAAATTGAGGCGGCGCACCCGGGCGTTCACTTCCGCCTGACCTTCACGCCGGTCGAGTTCATTCGCGGCATGTACGAGTCTTCACTCAGCTCGCTGGTTGAAGGCGCACTGCTCGCGTGCCTGGTTGTGTTTCTGGCGCTCCGCGATTTCCGCGCCACGCTGATCGCAGCAGCGGCGATCCCGCTCGCCATCATCCCGACGTTCGCTGCGCTTCAGCTCTTCGGCTTCACCATCAACATGATGACGCTGATCGCCATGGCGCTGGTGGCCGGGGTGCTTGTCGACGATGCGATCGTCGAAATCGAAAACATAATTCGGCACATCCGCATGGGGCGGCGGCCCTACGACGCGGCGATGGAAGCCGCTGACGAAATCGGCCTCGCGGTCGTCGCGACGTCCGCGTCCATCATCGCTGTGTTTCTGCCGGTCGGCCTGATGCAAAGCCAGACCGGTCAATGGTTCAAAGAATTCGGCATCACTGTCGCGGTGGCGACGTTCTTCTCGCTTATTGTCGCACGCCTCATCACGCCAATGATGGCGGCGCACTTCTTGAAGGACAAAGGGCAGGAAGAACCACAGGGCGATTTCGTCGAGATTTATCGCGGCGCCTTAGGCTTTGCCATCCGCAACCCGTGGAAGACGATGGGCATGGGAGTCTTGCTCTTCGTAGCATCGCTCTTCCTCGTGCCGTTCGTGAAGATGACTTTCATCCCGCGCTTCGATAACGGCATCATCCAAGAGTCGGTCGAAATCCCGCCCGGCACTACGTTCGCTGACGCTGACCGCGCCATGCGCTCGATCGCGCAAGCTGCGCGGCAAGTGCCTGAAGTGCAAAACACCTTCACCTCGCTCGATGGCGTCGGCGGCTCCGCGACCAGCGGTACGCTCTTCATTATCCTGAACGATCGCCACGAGCGCAGCCGCGGCTCCTTCGCCATTCAGCAAGACCTGCGTCCCCGCCTTCAGTATCCGGGCTATCGCGTGACCGCGATTCAGGACGGCGGCGGCAGCCAAGGCTCGGACATCACGATCCAACTCGTCGGCCAAGATCCGAACGCGGTGAACGCGGCCGCGATCCGTCTGGTCAATCGCGCCCGGCAAATGCCGGGCCTCGCCGACGTGAAATCGTCGTCCGCGCTGCAACGCCCCGAATTGCAAATCCGCCCTCGCCCGGAAGACGAAGCGCGCCTTGGCGTCACCGCAGCGAACCTCGCGTCCGCTATTCGCATCGCCACCAGCGGCGACATCGATCAAAATCTAGCTCGCTACGATTTGCCCGACCGTCAAATCGGCATTCGCGTGATGATCCGCCCCGATCAACGCGCCAATCTCGACACCATCCGCGCGCTACCGGTGCAATCCACTCTTGGCTCGCCGGTCCGCCTTGACGCCGTCGCTGACGTCGGCTTCGGCCTGGGTGAAGTCGCCATCGAACGGCGCGACCGCGAGCGCTCCGTCACCATCGGCATCAATGTGGTGCGCGGCGACAAAGGCTCGGCCTTCTCGGAGATCATGGCGCTACCTGAAGCGCGGGCGCAGGACGATCACGGCGGCCTTCTGCCAACTGGCGTACGCGTCGCCACTAGCGGCGATACCGAGCAAATGCAGGACATGTTCTCCTCATTCGGCACGGCCTTGTTGTGGGGCATTCTGCTGATCTACGCGGTGCTGGTGTTGCTCTTCCGCGACTTCTTTCACCCCTTCACAATTCTGACGGCGCTGCCGCTTTCAATCGGCGGCGCTTTCGGCGCACTCTTGATTGCGAACCAGCCACTTTCGCTGTTCGTGCTGATCGGCCTCATCATGCTGATGGGGATTGTCACCAAGAACTCGATCCTCTTGGTCGATTTTTGCGTCGAGCAAATGCACAAAGGCATGGACCGCAACGCCGCGCTTATGGAAGCCGGCATGAAGCGCGCTCGGCCGATCCTGATGACCACCTTCGCCATGTGCGCCGGTATGTTGCCCTCCGCGTTGGGCTGGAGCGTCGACGGCTCATTGCGTCAGGGCATGGGCGTCGCCGTGATCGGGGGCCTGTTAGTGGCCACCCTGCTTAGCCTCGTCTATGTGCCCGCGATGTTCGTGCTCATCGACAAATTCGAACGCTGGATCCGTCGCTTCTTGCCTAAGAGCCACAACGAGCAGCAAGCGGCGACGGCCGCGGCCGGCACGCCGGCGGAGTAAACTCTATAGAGCAAGGAGCCCAAAACTAGGCCCCTTGTCGCGCCCTGATACTTCATATATAAACTACCTCATGCGTATCGCCTGCGCTGGTGGTGGTCCCGCCGGCCTCGTCTTCGCCATCTCCATGAAACTGCGTGATCCAGCGCATGACGTCACCGTGTTCGAACGCAACGAACCGGGCGACACGTTCGGATGGGGTGTCGTCTTCTCCGATCAGACCATGGAGAACCTCCGCGCCAACGATCCCTTGAGCGCCGCGCGAATCGAAGCGGGGTTTGCGCATTGGGACGACATCGACGTTCACATCCACGGGCAGACCATCACCTCTTCCGGACACGGCTTCGTCGGAATCGGTCGCAAGCGTCTACTGAACATCTTGCAGGATCGCGCACGAGAACTCGGCGTGCGCCTGGAATTCAGCACCGAAATCGAAGTCGAGCCATCGCGCTTCGCAGACTACGATCTTGTCGTCGCCAGCGACGGAGCGAACAGCAAATTTCGAACCGCTTTCGCGGATGATTTCCAAGTCGATATCGATGTCCGCCCCAACAAATACATTTGGCTCGGCGCCAACAAAGCCTTCAACGCCTTCACTTTCGCCTTCGAGCAAACGCCCCATGGCTGGATCTGGGCGCACGCCTACAAGTTCGACGACGCCAACTCGACGTTTATCGTAGAGTGCTCCGAGAACACCTGGCGAAGCTTCGGCTTCGACCTGATGACGCAGGACGAGACTTGCCGCGCCGCCGAGACGCTTTTTGCGAAGTATCTCGATGGCGCAACCCTCGACACAAACGCAAAGCACCTGCGCGGCTCGGCGTGGTTGAACTTCCCGCGCGTCGTTTGCCGGAACTGGTCACGCGGCAATTTGATCCTCATGGGCGACGCGGCGCACACCGCGCACTTCTCAATCGGCTCCGGGACCAAGCTCGCCATCGAAGACGCGATCAAGCTGGCGAACGTTCTACACTCCGGCAAACCGCTGGCTGAAGGCCTCGCGGAATATCTCTCTGAGCGCCAAGTTGAAGTGCTGAAGTTGCAGAACGCAGCGCGCAATTCGACCGAGTGGTTCGAGAACATCGACCGCTACGCCAATCTGCAGCCGCTGCAGTTCGCCTATTCCTTGCTCACGCGCAGTCAACGCGTCAGCCACGAAAACTTGCGCCTGCGCGACAAAACTTTCGTGCGCAATGTTGAAAGCTGGTTTGCGGGCAAAGCGCAGTCGGACAATCCGCCGCCGCCCATGTTCGCGCCAATGAAACTGCGCGACATGCAGATCGCCAATCGCGTCGTCGTCTCACCGATGTGCATGTACTCGGCCGAAGACGGCACGGTGAATGACTTCCACCTTGTCCACTATGGCGCGCGCGCCAGCGGCGGCGCGGGTCTCATCTTTACCGAAATGACCGACGTCAGCGCCAGTGCGCGCATCACGCCAGGGTGTGCGGGTATTTACAAGCCAGAGCACGTCGCTGCGTGGACGCGCATTGTCGACTACGTGCACCAGCATTCGGTCGCGAAGTTCGCACTGCAACTCGCCCACGCTGGCCGCAAAGGTTCGACGCGCGTGCCATGGGAGGAGGATTTCCCGGATCAACCGCTGCCGGACGGCAATTGGGAGATCATCGCGCCCTCCGCCATTCCCTGGTCAGACCGCAACGCCACGCCACACGCGATGACGCGCGCCGACATGGATCGCGTGAAGGCGGATTTCGTTCGCGCGACACAAATGGGCGAAGAAGCCGGCTTCGACATGCTCGAACTGCACTGCGGCCACGGCTATCTGCTCTCGTCGTTCCTGACGCCGCTCAGCAATCAACGCGACGACGAATACGGCGGCAGCGTCGAAAATCGTTTGCGCTATCCGCTGGAAATCTTCGAAGCGATGCGCGCGGCGTGGCCGAACCACAAACCCATGAGCGTGCGCATCTCGGCCACCGATTGGCACGACGATGGCCTCACCGCGGAAGATTCGATCGCCATCGCCCAGGCTTTCGCCAATGCCGGCGCCGATCTCATCGACGTCTCCGCCGGCCAAACCAGCGAACTCGCCCGCCCCGTCTATGGCCGCATGTTTCAAACACCCTTCTGCGATCGCATCCGCAACGAGGGTCGCGTGAAAACCATGGCAGTCGGCAACATCTTCGAACCGGACCACGTCAATTCGATCCTCGCCGCCGGCCGCGCCGATCTGTGCGCGTTGGCGCGTCCGCACCTGGTTGATCCGCTCTGGTCGATGCGCGCGGCGGCGGAGCTTGGTTGGAACGGCGTTGAATCGCCGGTGCAATACCGGCAAGGCTACGCGCAAATGCGCCGTAACATCGCGCGCAAGGAAGCGGAGCTGCAAGCATGAGCGGCGCGCGCCACGCCTTCATCACCGGCGGCGGATCCGGTATCGGTCTCGCCACCGCGCGCGCACTCGCGACGACCGGCGTGCGGCTGACACTCGCGGGGCGCAACGTCGACAAGGTGCAATCTGCGGCGGAGGAGTTCGAGTTCGCGTATGCCGTCGCGTGCGATGTAACCGACGAATCCAGCGTCAACGCCGCGTTCGCCGCTGCACGCGATCGCTACGGCGTGATCGACATCCTCATCAACAATGCGGGCCAAGCGCCATCCGCCCCATTCAAGCGCACGACGCTCGCCTTCTGGAACGCTGTCCTCGCCACCAATCTCACTGGCGCTTTCCTCTGCACACAAGTGGCCCTGCCCGACATGCTCGACGCCAAATGGGGCCGCATCATAAACGTCGGCTCGGTGTGTTCGCTCAAGGGTTACGCCTATGTGAGCGCTTATGTTGCCTCGAAGCACGGCTTGCTTGGGCTCACGCGTGCCCTGGCGCATGAAACGGCGAAGCAGGGTGTGACCGTCAATTGCGTCTGCCCGGGTTACGTGGATACGCCGATCGTCACCGAATCTATCGATCGTCTCACCAGCAAAACTTCGCTGAGCGCTGAAGAAGCGCACGCGTCGTTGATCCAATTCAACCCTCAAGGCCGCATCATTGCGCCTGAGGAAGTCGCCTCGGCGATCGCCTATCTCTGCACCGACGCGGCGGCATCCATTAACGGCGCCGCGATCCCCATCACCGGCGGCGAAGTATGAGCGACGCGCGCGATCCGGTGCGGCTTTCGCTTCGGCTCATCACTACGGGCCGGCTGATCGAGCGCGAAGTCGATTCGCTGATGCGCGCCAAGTTCGACAGCACCATCGCGCGCTTCGACTTCATGTCTGCCCTCGATCGCCATGGCGCGCTGACGCTCGGCGAAGTCTCGCACTATTTGCTCGTCTCCAACGGCAACGTCACGCAGCTGCGCACACGCCTCTCGGAAGACGGCCTGATCGAGACCGAATTCGACCCGCGCGACCGCCGCATTCAACGCGTGCGATTGACGCCGCGCGGACAAGGCGTATTCAACAAAATGGCCAAGGCGCACGCGGCTTGCGTCGATCGTCTGCTCGGCGATCTCGCGCAAACCGAAAAACAAGCGCTGACGCGGCTGCTCGATGGCGCCAAAGCCTCGATCCGCCGCGAGCTCGAACTGGAGGCGACGCCGTGAAGGACGATGTGTGGAAAGCGGTCGACTATCGCGCTGAACACTTCTTGTGGAACGTCGAAGATCGCGTCGCCACCGTGACCCTCAATCGCCCCGAACGCAAAAATCCGCTGACGTTCGAAAGCTACGCAGAACTGCGCGATCTCTTCCGCCGCTTGAGCTACGCCGATGACGTGCGCGCCATCGTCATCGCCGGCGCCGGGGGCAATTTCTGCTCCGGCGGCGACGTTCACGACATCATCGCGCCACTCACAAAGATGACGATGCCCGAGCTCATGCGCTTCACGCGCATGACCGGCGACACCGTCAAAGCCATGCGCGCCTGCCCGCAGCCGATCGTCGCTGCCGTCGAAGGCGTGTGCGCCGGCGCCGGCGCCATCCTGGCGATGGCGAGCGACATTCGCTTCGCTTCGGCGACCGCGAAGACCGCGTTCCTCTTCACGCGCGTCGGTCTGGCCGGCTGCGACATGGGCGCGTGCGCGATGCTGCCGCGCATCATCGGCCACGGTCGCGCCAGCGAATTGCTTTACACCGGTCGATCGATGAGCGCCGAAGAAGGCGCGGCGTGGGGCTTCTTCAATCGCGTCATCGCCGATCCATTGAGCGAAGCGCGCTCGTTCGCCCGCGACCTCGCGCACGGACCGTCCTTCGCGCATTCCATGACCAAGAACCAACTCAACATGGAATGGACCATGAGCATCGACCAAGCGCTCGAATCCGAAGCGCAAGCGCAGGCCATCTGCATGCAAACAAAGGACTTCGAGCGCGCCTACATCGCTTTCGCGGCGAAGCAAAAGCCGGTGTTCGAGGGCGATTGATGAGCGCACATGTCGACACTTTCGTGCGCGACAATCTCCCAGCGGCCGAGCTGTGGCCGGAGCTAACCTTCACGTTGCCGGGGCTGCAGTTTCCCAAGACGTACAACGCTAGCAGCATGCTCGACGCCGTTATTGCGCGCGGGCAAAGCGACAATGTCGCCATCTATTCCGATACCTGTGCCACGACCTACGCCGAACTAATCGCGCAAGTGAATCGCACTGCGCACGTGCTCACGCACGATTTCGGCCTCGTGCCCGGCAATCGCGTTCTGATTCACGCCTCCAACACGCAGCTCTCCATTCCGTTGTGGTGGGGCGTTTTCCGCGCCGGCGGCGTCGCGGTTGGCACCATGCCGATGTTGCGCGCGCACGAACTTGCTGTGATCGTCAACAAAGCGCAGATCTCGCACGCCATCGTCGACACGCATCGCGCGGAAGAATTGGAGCAGGCCCAAAAGCTCGCGCCTTCTCTCAGGCACATCATCCCCACGGACGTCCTCGAACAACGTATCGCCCACGCGCCGGACGCTCATGCGGCGGTTGCCACTGCTGCAGACGAGCCCGCGTTGATCGCCTTCACCTCCGGCACAACCGGCACGCCGAAGGGTTGCGTGCACTTCCATCGCGACATTGCCGCAATGGCGGAAACATTCTCGCGCCAAGTTCTGCAGCCGAAGGAAACCGACATCTTCATCGGTACGCCGCCACTTGCGTTCACATTCGGTCTCGGCGCCGGCGCCGTCTTTCCCGCCAGCGTCGGCGCGGCGACAGTGATCTGTGAAAAGCCAGGCTTCGACGTGCTCACCGACACCATTGCCAAGCACAAAGCCACCACACTCTTCACCTCCCCCACCGGCTATCGCGCGTTGTTGAAAATCTACGACGAGCGCCTCGCCTCGCTGCACACCTGCGTCTCGGCCGGCGAACACTTGCCGCGCGCGACGAGCGATCAATGGTTTGAACGCACCGGCATTCGCATCGTCGACGGCATCGGATCGACGGAGATGATTCACATCTTCGTCTCCGCTCGCGGCGACACCATTCGGCCCGGCGCCACCGGCAAAGCCGTGCCGGGGTATGAAGCGACGTTGCTCAACGAAAACGATCAACCGTTTGAAGGTGAAGGCGAAGGCCGTCTCGCCATTCGAGGGCCGACGGGCTGTCGCTATCTCGCTGACGATCGGCAGCGCAACTACGTCGTCAATGGTTGGAACGTCACCGGCGATCTCTATCGGCGCGACGGGGATGGTTATTTCTGGTACGTCGCGCGCGCCGACGACATGATCATCTCCTCCGGCTACAATATTGGCGCACCGGAAGTGGAGAATGCGCTGCTCACGCACGGCGACGTCGCCGAGTGCGCCGTGGTTGGAGCACCGGACGAAGAGCGCGGGAACATCGTCAAAGCGTTTGTGGTGCTGAAGGTCGGCGTCAACGCAAACGAAACGACAGCGCGCGCGCTGCAGGACCACGTCAAGCAAACCATTGCGCCATACAAATATCCGCGCGCCATCGAGTTCGTCGCGGAACTGCCGAAGACGCACACCGGTAAAGTGCAACGCTTCAAGCTGCGGGAAAGCTCATGACCGCCTTCACGCGCGCGACGCTGGTTCGTTTCGAGGATTGCGATCCCGCCGGCATTATTTTCTATCCGCGCTTCTTCGCGCTCGTGAACCGGCTGGTGGAGGATTGGTTCGCCGACGAACTGGGCCAATCATTCAAGGCGCTCCACATCGAGCAACGCAAGGGCGTGCCGACTGTCCAGTTTGCGTGCGACTTCAAATCGGCGGTGCGCCTCGGCGATCAGCTCGATATGCACTTGCGCGTCGCGCATCTCGGCGCGTCATCGTGCCAATTGCTGATTGAGGCGCGCGTGGGCGAAACGCTCGCCGCGCAATTTGAACAGACGATCGTCTACACCGATCTCGAGGCTATGAAGTCCGAGCCGTGGCCGGATGCGCTGCGCGACAACATCGCCCGCTTCACCAAAGGTGCGCGATGAGAACGCTGCTGCCGGAGGGTTGGCCACGGCCCAAAGGCTATTCGAACGGCGTCGATGCCGAAGGGCGCATCGTCTTTGTTGCCGGTCAAATTGGCTGGACGCCGGAAGGTAAGTTCGAAGCAACGACGCTGCCCGCGCAGTTCGCGCAAACGCTCGACAACACACTCGCCGTACTCCGCGAAGCCAACGCCGGCCCCGAACACATCGCGCGCATGACTTGGTACATCATCGACAAGCGCGCCTACCTCGCCTCTCTCACTGAGATCGGCGCGATCTGGCGCGAGAAGATGGGCAAGAACTATCCGGCCATGGCCGTGGTCGAGGTGAAAGCACTGATCGAAGACGCGGCGCTGATCGAGATCGAGACGACTGCGGTTGTGCCGCGCTAGGCGCGCGCCTACACTCCGCTCAGGAGTTCCGCGATGGCCGACCACAGCCTTTTTGTTTTCGTGCGTGTGAAAGACGCGACGCCGGAAGCCGTCGGCAACGCGCTGAAAGACGGCAGCGACAAAATCCTCGATATCTATTCAATCATGGGCGAGTGGGATTTGCTCGTGCGGATCGAGCATCCGGATCTGAACGAGATTCAAAAGGTCGTCGCCGAAGCCATTCGCGCCAATCCGAATGTGGCGCAAACGTACACTGTGCTCGGCTATCAGATTTACGGCTCGAAATGGCCGGGCTTCGACTATCCCGACGCCAAATGACCATCGACTACGAAGCTGAATACAACAATCGCGCGCGCGTGCCGGACTCGGCAACGATCATCGCCAGTTGGGCCGGCGAAGCTGAGGCCTATCGTGCGATCAAGGCGCCGCGCGTCATCGCTTATGGCGAAGGCGAACGGCATGCGTTCGATTTCTTCGAAGCCGGCGCCGGGCCGACGGTAATGTATATTCACGGCGGCTATTGGCAGGCCGTGCATCGCAACTTTCACAGCCAACAGGCGCGTGGCCTCAACGCGCAGGGCATCAGCGTCGCGGTGCCGAGCTATGATCTCTGCCCGAACGTGCGCATCGGCGACATCGTTGAGCAAATCCGCGCTGCGGTGAACACGCTGACGCGCATGACTGACGCGCCGGTGATCGTCAGCGGCCATTCCGCCGGCGGCCATCTCGCGGCGTGCATGCTGGCGACCGAGGCGCAAGTACCTGCTGCGTACGCGATATCTGGAATTTTTGATCTGCGCCCGCTTGTGCCGACAAGCCTCAACAAAGCGCTCGGCATGGATGAAGCGGAAGGGGAAGCGCTGAGCCCCCTCTTCTGGCGGGCGCCCGAAGGCAAGAAGCTCGATGCCGTGGTTGGCGGCGACGAGAGCGACGAGTTCTTGCGGCAGAGCAAGACAATCATTGAAGCGTGGGGCGAGGAAGGCGTTGAGACGCGGTACGAAGCGTTGGGCGGTCTCAACCATTTCACAGTGATCACGCCGCTGACGGATCCGAACTCAGCAATGGTGGCACGGCTCGCTGAACTCGCAGCACAAGCGCGCTAGCGCGAGCGGCCGCGTGCGTGCACCGGCCAGATGTCGATCAGCGTGCCGTCGCGCACCACGTGATAGTAGTCGTAACGGTCGACGGTCGGATCGCAGTGCGGTGGTGAGAGGATCACGCGGTCGCCGGCTTTGAACGTGTGTCCGATCAACGCGGAATGTTCGTCGCCCATGAAAAAGAACGCCGTGCTCGATGGCGCGCCATCGATGACTTGAGGCGACCCGCCATCAGTCGAGAGCGCTTTGAAGCCGGCGTCCAGCGTACCCATGCCAGGAGAGTTTGCGCTGACAACTGAAGTATCCACGAAGAGCGCCGCTTCGAACGGGGCCGCGCCCTCGCCGCTCAAATCGCAGTCTGCGTACTGTTTGTCCATGAACACATACGAGCCGACTTGCAGCTCATTAAGCAGACCGAGTGCGGCATCTATGCGATGTGTGCCAGTGCCGCCGCCGGTGATCATCTCCGGCGCGAAATCGGCAGAGCGCAGCGCGTCGATCACAGTTTGCAGATAAGCCGTGCGCTCTTCGATAGCAGCGCGGCGATCGGCGTACCTTTCGAGATGCTGTTGCGCGCCGCAATAGAACTGGACGCCCGTGTAACGCAGAGCTGGGTCGCTTGAAATTTGCCGCGCGAGCGCCACGGCCGCTTCAGGGGATGCCACGCCGGTGCGATGAATGCCGGGATCGATATCGATCAGCATCGGTAACGGCCGCTCGGCATCGTTCAACATCATGGCGGTGTAAGCAGCGATCTCCGGATCATCCGCCACGATGCGCAAGTCGGCGATCCGCTCGTGAAGTTCCGCAACGCGGGAGATTGCCTGCGGCGTCACCACGGGTGAGGTGATTAGGATTGATTGAATGCCGCCCTCAGCCAGCGCTTCCGCTTCGCCAATTTTCGCGCAGCAAATGCCGAGCGCGCCCGCTTCGATTTGCAGCTTGGCAATATTGACGTTCTTGTGCGTCTTCGCGTGCGGGCGCAGATGGATGCCCTTATCACGCGCAAACGCGGACATGGTTGCGATGTTGCGCTTCAGCGCGTCCGCATCGATCACCAGAACCGGCGTGTTCAGCGCCTGACGCGAGCCTTGCCGATTGATCAAATGATTGTGCAGATCCCAATCATTCGCCATCAGCCTGCATCCCCAGCGCGTTCGATGCCGAACAACGCGGCCAAGTGTTCGTTGGCAAACTTGCCGTCCGGATCATGCGCGGCGCGCACGGAGCGGAAGTCGTCGAACTTCGGATAGAGCGCGCCGACGTCACGCGTCGTCAGTGTATGCCGTTTCGCCCAGTGTGGCCGGCCACCGTGCGCTCGGAAGATCGGCTCGATATCTTTAAAGAAATCGCGCCACGGCATCTTCGCGTATTGGTGTACGGAAATCGAAAGGCACGGACCCTTGTTCATTGGCGACATCCAGATGTCGTCGCCGGCGACAGCACGGAATTCAAACGGGAACGTGACCGGCAAGCGTCGCTCCTTGATCCAAGCTATCGCTTCCTTCAATGCCGCCCACCCTGCATCGTACGGTATTTCGTATTCCATCTCTTCAAACTTCACCGTGCGGTCGGCGGGAAAGATTTGATAGGCCGGCCCGACGCGTCGCGCGCGTACACCTCGCGTAACGATCAGCGGCTGCAGGCGCCGCGTCATCCATGGCGCGACCGAACACACGTCACAAATCATCCGGAAAAGTTTGTCGTCCATATCACTGAGACGCCTCAGCGGGCCTTCGCTTGGCGCGGGATTGAGCGTCTTCAGCGCGACATACTCGCCGTACGGAAACACGAAAAACTCGACGTGGCGGTTACTCGTGACGAGGTCGTCCCATCGCTCGGCCACGTCTTCGAGGCGATGGGATTCCACACGTTCTTCCAAGTGGTAGGCGGGAAGCACATCAATTTCGATCTGCGTCGCCACGCCAAGCAAGCCAAGCGACACACGCGCGGCTTGAAACAGATCGGGACGCTCTGTTTCGCTGCACGCGACTACAGTCCCGTCCGCCAACACCAGACGAAACCCACGCGCCGCCGTTGAAAGCGAGCCCAGTTTGAGACCGGTCCCGTGAGTCCCCGTAGCGATGGCGCCCGCGAGTGCTTGTGGATTTACGTCGCCTTGATTGATGAGCGAAACGCCGTCCGCCCACATCGCCTCGGTGAGCTTCGCCAGACTCCACCCTGCCGGCGCCCAGGCGCGCGATTTGTCGGCGTTAAAGCGAAGCTCGCCTTTGAGCTCCGCCAGCGACACGAGCGTGTCGTTTGTTTCGCATAGCGGCATGAACGAATGCCCTGCCCCAACAACACGGAGCTGGCGCGCTTGCCGCACCACCTCCGCGAGTTCGGTTTCCGTCTTTGGCCGCGCGACGACACGCGGCGTCGCACGCACACTGCCTGACCAATTCGCCCAGCCTGTTGCCATTAGACGGGAACGCCGTATGGCGTCGAGCGGAAAATTGCCTGCTCCTCTTCGGTCATGTCGGTCGGCACATCCGCGAAGAGCGGCGTCGACAGGTAGCGTTCACCGGTATCCGGCAGCATCGCGAGGATGTTGGCGCCATCTGGCGCCTCGCGGGCGATTGCTAAGGCTCCGGCGAACGCAGCGCCCGACGTGATGCCGACGAAGATGCCTTCCTTCGCCGCCAGATCTTGGCTCGCGCGCATCGCGTCTGGACCAGTGACCGTCAGAAGCTTGTGCACCTTGGAGAGATCAATCTCACCAGTGAGCTTTGGAATGAAATCCGGCGTCCAGCCTTGCATCGGATGCGGTTTCCACGCCGGGTGACCGGCCGCCGGCGTGCCATCAGCGTTGCGCTGCTGTGGCTCACCGCTCGACAACAATGGCGCGTCAACCGGTTCGCACACGACGATTTTGGTCTCGGGACGCTTCTTAGACAGAACCCGCATCACGCCATTCAACGTGCCGCCGGTGCCATAACCAGTGACGAAATAATCGAGCCGGTCGCCCTCGAAATCTTGAACGATCTCCGGTCCAGTCGTGCGCTCGTGATAGGCGGGATTGGCGTCGTTCTCGAATTGGCGCGTCATGAACCAGCCGTGCGCCTTGGCGAGTTCGTGCGTTTTCTCGACCGCGCCCGTCGCGCGCAAAGCTGCCGGCGTCAGCACGACTTTGGCGCCAAGAAAACGCATCAGCTTACGTCGCTCGATGCTGAAGCTCTCAGGCATAAGCAGCACCAGCGGATAGCCCTTGGCCGCGCACACCATAGCCAAGCCAATGCCGGTATTGCCGCTGGTCATCTCAACGACGGTTTGACCAGGCTTGAGCTCACCGGATTTTTCAGCGGCTTCGATCACGCCAAGCGCCAAGCGATCTTTCACCGAGCCCAGCGGATTGAAGGCCTCGACCTTCACCCAGATGTTCACATTGCGCGGGGCAAGCCGATTGATCCGCACGATGGGCGTATGACCAACGGTTTCGAGAATACTTTTGTAGCGCATAAGGAGCCTCTTCCTTCCAGCGCCCGACCGCCCGGACACTAGGCCATCACACGACGAATGCGAAGAAAATCCGCGTTACTGGATCAAGAGACGATGGCCTGCCATCCAACGCACGCGAGTTGCTGGCACCGTCCTCCTTCGCCAACGCTTCGGAGGAGATCCTGCACACGCCGTCGCGAGCGAAGGAATGGTGGGCGCGACAGGGATCGAACCTGTGACCCCTACGATGTCAACGTAGTGCTCTCCCGCTGAGCTACGCGCCCTACCGTTGGGTTGGAGGCCTATACAGGCCCTGACCGGCTATCTCAAGCCGCCGCGATCACGCGTTCGATCTCGACCACCAGGTCCTTCAGGTGGAACGGCTTGGACAGGACCTTGGCGTCCTTGGGAGCCTTGCTCTGCGCCGAGAGCGCCACTGCCGCAAAACCGGTGATGAAAACGATCTTCATGGCCGGGTCGGCCTCGGCGCCGCGTCGCGCCAGCTCAATGCCGTCAAGGCCTGGCATGACAATGTCGGTCAGCAGCAGATCGTAGCTGCCATGCTCAAGCGCTTCCCATGCGGAATCGCCGTCTCCGTGACCGGTCACATCGTGGCCGGCGCGCGATAGGCTCGACACCAAGAACGACCGCAGCGAGTCGTCGTCTTCGGCCAAAAGGATTCGCGCCATGCGCCGCAGCTCCGGAACGTCCGGCCCCCATCAAACCGGTAGCCCGTAGCATAAGACCGGTAAAGACCGGCTGAAGCGTCACACACAGCCCGTAAACAGATAGCAATATTGACGCATTGGAAACGTGAGGCGAACAATGGCGCATGGAGCCCACGGATCTTGGTTTAGGCGCAGCGCGCACCGCGCCGGAACGCGAGGGTGTCCCCGAGAGCCGCTCCGAACCACCGTATTTCCTGATTGAGCCGTTGCGGCGCACGACGCCGTTGATCTTTGCTTCACCACACAGCGGACGGCGTTATCCGGTCGAGCTTCTGGCCGAAACCCGCGTCAGCCTGATGAGCCTCCGGCGCTCCGAAGACGCGTATGTTGACGAGCTTTTCGCAGGCGCTGCCGCCTACGGCGCGCCGGTGCTATCAGCCGCGGTCGCACGCTCCTTCGTCGATCTTAACCGTGATCCAGCTGAACTTGATCCCGAGATGTTTGAGGAGCGCCCACCGCACTCCTCGCACGTGTCATCCGCGCGCGTGCAAGCCGGTCTCGGCGCCATTCCGCGCATTAGCGGCGACGGACAGTCAATCTATCGGCGCAAACTCTCTTTGCAGGAAGCTGAGCGCCGCATCGCCACTGTGCACCGCCCCTACCACGCGGTGTTGCGTACTTTGGTCGAAGAAACCAAGGCGGCGTTGGGTTGCGCGGTTTTGATCGATTGCCACTCAATGCCAAGCAATTCGCGCGGGGCGCAGGCGCCCGACGTCGTGCTTGGCGATCGCTTTGGCGCCTCGTGCCACCCGTCGATCACGGCGCTAACGGAAACCACGTTGCGCAAGCTCGGGTATCGCGTGGCGCGCAACACGCCGTTCGCCGGCGGGCACACCACGCAAAGCTATGGCCGCCCGACAGCGGGCGTGCATGCGCTGCAAATCGAAATTAACCGCGCGCTCTATATCGATGAACGCACCCTAGAGCGCACCAATGGCTATGCGCGGGTCCGGGCCGACATGACGCGGCTGGCGGAGGCGTTAGCCGGCGCAGACCTCCACAAGGCCCTGGCCTAGATAAAAAAGCCGCGGGCTTGGGGGCCCGCGGCTTGGAAGGTCATAGGGAGGAAACGCCCGATAGGGCGCGTGCGGCATCGCGAAACGCCGCAACATCCGCAACTTATTCCGCACTGCAGCATTTATCAAGGTGAACGCGGCGTCACTTTTTTGTACATTTTCTTATATATCTGACTAAATTGAATTTTTTCCGGCACTATCCTATATTGCAGGTGCACACCTGCGCGGACGGATGCGTGGCGCCTGCGAAATAAGCGGCGACGCCGTTGAAGGCGGCGCCAACCCCGTGCAGAACCCGCCCCTTCTCGTTTTGAAAGCCCCTTTCATGGCCGAGCGCCTGCGTAATCTCGCGATCATTGCCCACGTCGACCACGGCAAGACGACGCTGGTGGACCAGATGCTCGTGCAAGGCGGCGCCTTCCGCGCCAACGAAGCGCACGCCGAGCGCGCCATGGACTCCAACGATCAGGAGCGCGAACGGGGCATCACCATTCTCGCCAAGTGCACCTCGATCCTGTGGGGCGAGAACACGCGTCTGAACATCGTCGATACGCCCGGCCACGCCGACTTCGGCGGCGAAGTCGAACGCATTCTCGGCATGGTTGATGGGTGCCTGCTGCTCGTGGACGCGGCCGAAGGCCCGATGCCGCAAACCAAGTTCGTGCTGTCGAAAGCGTTGGCGCGTGGCCTTCGTCCGATCGTGGTGCTGAACAAGGTTGATCGCCCGAACGCCGATCCCGACCAAGCGCTCTCGGACATCTTCGACATGTTCTTGGCGCTCGGCGCGAGCGACGAACAAGCAGATTTCCCGATCATCTACGCATCGGGCAAAGAGGGCTGGTCCATCAAAGCGCTGACAGACGAGCACAAGGATCTCTCCTCGCTCTTCGATCTGATCGTCGCGCACGTGCCGGAGCCTGAGCCGGTGCAAAAGCGCGATGAACCGTTCGCGCTGTTGGTCACGATGCTCGACGCCGATCCGTTTCTAGGCCGCGTGCTGACTGGCCGCGTTGAGTCCGGCCGCATCGCTGTCGGCGAAACCGTGAAGTCCATGTCGCGCGACGGCAAAGAGCTTGAGCGCGGCCGCCTGACGAAACTCCTCGCCTATCGCGGCTTGAAGCGCATGCCGGTGGATCGAGCCGAAGCGGGCGACATCGTCGCCATCGCCGGCCTCGTGGGTACGACCGTTTCCGACACGGTAGGCAATATCGAGCTGGCATCGCCGATCCCAGCCACCCCAATTGATCCGCCAACGCTTTCGATCACCGTCTCCATCAATGACTCGCCGCTCTCCGGCCGCGCCGGCGACAAGGTGCAAAGCCGCGTCATTCGCGACCGTCTGATGCGCGAAGCCGAGAGCAACGTCGCCATTCGCGTCACCGAAACCGCAAACCGTGACGCCTATGAAGTCGCCGGCCGCGGCGAACTGCAGCTCGGCGTGCTGATCGAAACCATGCGCCGTGAAGGCTACGAAGTCTCAATTTCGCGTCCGCGCGTGCTGACGCGGCAGGAGAACGGCCAAACGCTTGAGCCGATCGAAGAAGCGGTGATCGACGTCGACCAGGAGTTCTCCGGCGTCGTCATCGAGAAAATGGCGCAACGCAAAGCCGAACTGGCCGACATGCGCCCGTCCGGTGGCGACAAGACGCGTCTCGTCTTCCACGCGCCGTCACGCGGCCTCATCGGCTACCATGGTGAATTCCTCACCGACACGCGCGGCTCTGGCGTCATGAACCGCCTCTTCCACGGCTGGGCCTCCTGGAAGGGCGAAATCCCGGGTCGTCGCAACGGCGCGCTCATCTCCAACGACAAAGGCCAATCGACAGCCTACGCGCTGTGGAATCTGGAAGAGCGTGGCACGATGTTCATCGCCGACGGAGAGGACGTTTATGAAGGCATGATCATCGGCGAAAACAGTCGCGGCGAAGATCTCGACGTCAATCCGCTGAAAGGCAAGAAGCTCACCAACGTGCGCGCCTCCGGCAAAGATGAATCGATACGCTTAACGCCGCCGCGCCGCCTGACACTTGAGCAAGCCATCGCTTGGATCGAAGACGACGAGTTGGTTGAAGTAACGCCGGCCGCCATTCGGTTGCGTAAGGCCTATCTTGATCCCAACGAACGCAAGCGCGCGGCGCGCGCCAAAGAAGCCGGTTGAGCCGACGCGCCCATCCTCAGCTGTGGTGAAAAGCTGCTGTGCAGCGCGGACCTTCGTGCGGTGAGCCCAGCGAGATAGCGCCAAGCGTGAGCGTCTGCGTATCGACGCTCACCTGCCCCGAATCCACGCGATCGGTCGGCACATAGTTACCACCGGCCACTGTGAACGTGAGCGTGTGCGTCTGTGGCTCGTAGCGCCAATGGCCCCAATAATCCTGGTACGACTCGAACGGCAGCCAAGTAACCGAATAGGTGCCGTCAGCGCGGATCAACAACTCGCGCACCGGCTGCGCGTCGCCGCACTCTTCCGGCGTTTGATGCCACGCCGCCGCCAAGCCGTAACGGTCGCGGCCGATCGGCGTTGTTATGATGCTGGGATGGTCGCCATTGACAGGCCGCGGCGTCTCGCAACCACCGAGGCTCGCCGACACCACCAAAACCGCAAGCACGTGCTTCAACGCGATCATGATCCCACCTCAGTCGCATTATCCTTAGCGCGGACTCGCGCCACACGCAGCCGCCGAATTCAACGCGTGCGCGATCCAGCGGCCGGCGTGCGCCTGCAAAGCTGGCTAACTCCCGTTTCAGCGTTAAAAACGCGCGCGCAAAGTGCGCTGTAATGCGCCAGCACACGCGGAGCCCTGCGCTTAACCAGTTCACGTGTACGAATTCGCGACGCATTTCGCTCCGCTGTCGCATTCGAGGCGCAAAATAAGGCGTCCGAATTGGCAAGCCGTTTGCGAGCGACCCTGCCCGATAAGGCATGGCCCATGGGGGACCACGCCATGACAAGGGCGAAAACACCATGGCTAACGCCATCGATCTCCATGTCGGCAAGCGGCTCCGCCGCCGTCGCCGTCTCCTGGGCCTCACCCAGCAACAGCTGGCTGAGTCCATCGGCATCCGCTTTCAACAAATCCAAAAGTACGAATGCGGCGCCAACCGCGTCACCGCGAGCCGTCTTTACGAACTCGCCGTCGCGCTCAACGTGCCGGTCAACTATTTCTTCGAAGGCCTGCAGCAAGTGAACGCCCCGGCTCAACCGGGCGCTCCGGCGAACGATCGCGACCTCATCGCGGCCGACGTGCTCTCCCAGAAGGAAACGCTCGAACTGATCCGCGCTTACTACAAGCTCGGCGAACGTCCGCGCCGCCGCCTCCTGGATCTCGCCAAGGCGCTGCAAGACGAAAACACCGACGCGGCCTAATCCCTCTCCCTCGAGGTTGCGTAGGAATGGATGGGCTCGGCCACTGGCCGGGCCCGTTTTCGTGTGCTTAACACGCAGCCATGCACGACATTCCGCGCTTGCTCGCCTTCGCCGAAACGCTGGCCGACGCCGCGCGCAGCGCGATCCTTCCGTACTTCCGCGCCACATTCTCAGTGGAGAACAAGCGCACCGATCTCTTCGATCCCGTCACTGACGCCGACCGCGCCTCCGAAACGGCGATGCGCGCACTGATCGAGCGCGAGTTTCCCCATCACAGCATTCTCGGCGAAGAGTTTGGCGGCGCGCTCACCACAAGCGGCTATCAATGGATCCTCGACCCCATCGACGGCACCCGTGCCTTCGTCGCCGGCTTACCGACATGGGGCGTGCTGATCGGGCTCTATCATGATGGCGAGCCGCTGCTCGGCGTCATGGATCAGCCATATCTGGACGAGCGCTATCGCGGCTGGAATGACGGCGCAGACAGCCGCATCCGTGGTGCGGTGCGGCCGCTTAAGACGCGCGCCTGCGCGACGATCGGGGACGCAATACTCTCGACCACCGACCCGACGCTCTTTCGCGGCACGGAAGTCCAGGCGTTCGAGAGAGCGCGCGCGGCGTCGAAGATCGTCCGCTACGGCTTCGATTGCTACGCCTATTGCATGCTAGCGTCGGGCCATATGGACTGCGTCATTGAGTCAGGGCTCAAAGCGTTCGACATCGCCGCGCTCATTCCTATCATCACCGGCGCCGGCGGCGGCGTTTGCGGATGGGACGGCGCCAGCGCCTGCCACGGTGGTCGCGTGCTCGCTTACGGGGATCCGCGCGTGCGCGACGAGGCCCTTGATACGCTGCGCCAATAGCGCGCACGGCAGCAGCTGGTGCGATCGGCCTATTGACCGCCGCTTACGCAAGCGTACCGCTAGCCGAACGCGTCAACGGCGGCGGGGGCTGCCACATGATCGAAACAGCGAATACTGGCGAAGCAGCGCCAAGCGACCGGCGAGTGCTGACGCTTTTTCTCGACATCGGCGAACGCGCCGCGCTAACCGCGCTCTATCTCAGCCTGGTTGAGCGCCTGATCGCCAACTATGCGCACAGCCACAACATCGCTGACCTTTTGATCCTCGCGTCAGAGACGCTGGTCGTTGTGCTGGCCTTCATCCGCCGCACGCCGCAGGACATCACCTTCCGTTTGCAGGACTGGGCGTTGGCCCTAGGAGGCAGCGCCCTGCCGTTGTTACTCGCGCCTGCTGCAGTGCCCGCGCTCGGCCCACATTGGATCGGCTGGTCACTGCAGTTCTTCGCACTATTGGCACAGCTTGCGTGCAAGACTTTCCTGTTCCGCAATTTCGGCGTCGCTCCCGCCTTGCGCGGCGTCGCGGTGCGCGGGCCCTACGCACTTATTCGCCATCCCATGTACGCGAGCTATGTCTTCGGCATGGTTGGCTTCGTCTACGCGTTTCCCACGGCGTGGAACGCAGCGCTCGTCGCGCTTTGGGTGATCGCGCAAATCTACCGCATGCATGCTGAAGAGCGTGTGCTCAATCAATCACCGGACTACCGCGCCTACGCGGCACGCGTACGCTGGCGGCTCATCCCCGGCGTCTACTAGGACCAGCGTGACGGGTGTCTGTCGCGACCCAGTTGTCGATCCAGGTCTGGCCGCTATCGGCTGAATAGGATTGCACAAAGCGCGCCCCGTTGGCGCCAACATCTGAGATAACAAACCGCACCAGCACAATGCGGCCCTCCACGGTGTCTTGCCCAAAGAACACGCCGCGCCCATCGCTGAATTGCCCATAGACTGGCGCGCTCAGCGTGCCGTCGCGCATGCTCGCATAGTTCAAGCTCCATTGGCCGGTCTGCGGATTGAACAGACGCAGAGACACGCCCTCGATGCGCGCGCCGGCCGCGTTCACCAGCGAAAGCTCAACGGCGTTAGCGCGGCCGCCAGAAAGCGCGCGGATATCGGAGACGCCGTCAAATGTCGTCCACGCGGCATTGGCGTCAAGTGGCGCGCGCACTTGCACGTGCGTATTCCATAGACCGATCTCCCAATTGAAATCATCACCCCCGACATGCTGATCCGCCTCAGCGGAGGCCGCCATCGGCGCGCATAACAGGCCAATCGCAAGCACCAGCGCGAACCGCAGGCGCGAATAGAGTTTGCAAAGCATCGTGCCTAAGGTCCTGTGCTAGCGTCTTCAACGCATCTGGCGCCGCCCGCCCGCGCTACGCAACGCACGCAAAGGTAACTGACATGACCGCAACGCACGCCAAACGTCCCGGCGAGCCCATCACCGCCGACTGCCCGATGCGCGCGGCGATGGGCGCCATCGGCGGCAAGTGGTCGTTGATCCTGCTATATTGGCTTGAGACGCCGCGCCGCTTCAACGAATTGCAGCGCTTGGTGCCCGACATCTCTCACAAGGTGCTGACCGAGGTCCTGCGCACGCTGGAGCAGGAGAGCCTGATCACGCGAACCACGAATGGTGCGAGCGTGATGTATGCGATCTCAGAGCACGGACGCAGCGCGCGGCCGTTGATCGACGCGATCCACGATTGGGGCGTCGCGCACCTGCAACGACCGCGTTAGCGCGCTTCCGCCGCCGTGCCGTTCAGGATGTTCCGGATCGCGTTCTCAAACACCGCCGGCGGCTGACCGCCCTGCACCAACCATTTTTGATTGAAGATCACCGCCGGCACCGCGCGAATGCCATTGCGCATCCACTGCTGCTCCAGCGCGCGCACATCGGCGGCGAATTCATCAGAGTCCAGAATTTGCCCGGCGCGCGCCGAATCGAGACCGACTTCGCGCACAGCGTCCAGCAACGCGGCGCGGTCGTTCGATGGACGCTGATCGGTGAATGTCAGTTTGAAGAAAGCTTGCTTCAGCGCGAGTTGCTTGTCCGGACCCTCGTGCCCTGCCCAATGCAACAGCCGGTGTGCGTCGAACGTATTCCAAATGCGGCTCTCAGGACCGTAGTTGAAATTAAAGCCCAACGCCGCGCCGTGTTCTTTGATCATCTGCCGGGCGGCATCGGAGCGCTCGCGGGTCGAGCCATACTTCTTGGCAACGTGCTCCGCCGTGTTCTCACCCTCCGGCGCGATGTTCGGATTGAGCTCGAACGGTTGGAAGTGAATCTCCGCCTGCGCACCCGTCGCCTCCAACGCCTGCAGCAGCCCGCGCAGGCCGATCACGCACCACGGGCAAGCGATGTCGGAGACGAAGTCGATGCGAAGCGGCTGAGCGGTCACTTGTAAAACTCTGTTCGCCGGTCGCGGAAGAAGCCCCACGCTGCGCGGTGGCGATCGAGAAAATCCAGATCGAATTCGTGCACGAGCACGCCTTCGTCGCCCCGCTCAAAGCTCTCAACCAAATCACCGCGGTGATCGGCGATGAAGCTCGAGCCGTAATAGCTCTGCGTTTTGCCATCGACGGTTTCCGTGCCGATGCGATTGCTGGCCACCACTGGGATCACATTCGACACAGCATGTCCCTGCATGGCACGCCGCCACGGATCGCGTGTGTCGAGCGACGCATCATGTGGTTCACTGCCGATCGCTGTTGGATAGAACAACACTTGCGCGCCCTGCACTGCCATCGCGCGCGCGGCCTCGGGAAACCACTGATCCCAGCAAATGCCAACGCCGATACGGCCGTAGGCGGTGTCCCAAACTTTGAAACCTGAATCGCCTGGGCGGAAATAGTATTTCTCCATATAGCCCGGACCGTCAGGGATGTGGCTTTTGCGATAGACGCCGAGCTGCTTCCCATCCGCGTCCACGATGACGACCGAATTGTAGTATTGCGGCCCATCGCGTTCGTAGATCGACACTGGGATGACAACGCCCAACTCTTTCGCCAACGGCGCCATCGCCACGACGCACGGATGCGTCTTCGCTTCAAATGCAGTCGCGAACCATTTCTCTTCCTGCGCGGTGCAGAAGTACGGCCCCTGAAACAGCTCGCTCGGTAAGATCACCTGCGCGCCTTTGCCCGCCGCTTCGCGCACGAAGCGTTCGGTCTTGGCGATATTGGCTTTCATGTCGTCGCAGTACGACGTTTGGATCGCCGCGACTTTCATCGTCTTGGCCATCACGCCGGCTCCTGTTGAGTGATGCAGTGGAACGAACCACCGCCGGTCAGAATGGCGTTCGACGAAAGCCCGATCACATTTCGTCCCGGGAATACCTGAGCCAACGCGTTTACTGCGTCATCACCGCTACCCGAATAGATCGGCACGACAACCGTCGTATTGCCGATCAGAAAATTCATGTGGCTCGCGGGAACAACATCGCCGTCCTCATCCTCAACCACGCCCGGCGACGGAATGCGGATAACCTCGAGCTTGCGCCCACGCGCGTCGCGCATCGCCGCAAGTTCCAGCGCGATCTCTTCGAGCACGTCGAAATTCGGATCATCGCGTCCGGCAGGCTCCTGACACACGACCTTCCCCGGCGCCACGAAGCGCGCGAGATTGTCGATGTGACCATCGGTGTGGTCATTAGCGAGGCCTTCGTCCAACCACAGCACCTTCTCAACACCGAGCGCCGCCTTCAACGCGACCTCCGCGCCCTCTTCCGTCCAATGTGCGTTGCGGTTCGGGTTGAGGAGACACTGTCGCGTGGTCAGCAGCGTGCCTTCGCCATCCATCTCGATAGCGCCACCTTCCAAAATAAAATCGTGACGCCGAAAATCCGCCTTAGCCAGCAGCGCGATGCGCGCGCCAACTTCGTCGTCATGCGGCAGCTGATACTTGCCACCCCAGCCGTTGAACTTGAATCCGTGCGCGATGCCAGCGGCGTCAAAGATCGGCCCGGTGTCGCGAAACCAAATATCGCCGAAGGCGCCCGGAATAATCTCCGCGCTTTGGCCAATCGCCAGCTTCGCAGAGGCTTCCGCCTCGCGCCCATGCGCCAGCACGCGCAGCTTGTCGCCTTTGCCGCCATCGGCAAGCGCCCGAACCATCGCCGCCACTTCGGCGCGCGCCGGATCGAGATCCTCGCCCCAAAGGTCCGCCGCGGAGGGCCACGCTGTCCACACCGCCTTGTGCGGCTGCCATTCGGCGGGAATCGTCGTCATTGCCGCTCCTTAGCGCATGTGAATGACGCCACATAGGCGACTTTGCCCCACACGCAAGCGTGCCCGCCGTTCTGGCGCTCGCGAGTGGCTTCCGCTAAGAGGCGCCAGGACTTTCCCGGACGCCAATGACCCCTGCCCGAGCCGCCCTCGACCGCGCGACTCTCGCCTTCGTTGGCGTGCTGTTGATCGCGACAGCCCTCCGCATCTGGGCCCTCTTCGTCAACCCGATGGGGTTGGGCGCCGACGAGGCGCAATACTGGCTTTGGTCGCGCACGCTCGACTGGGGCTACTTCACCAAGCCGCCCGTAGTGGCTTGGACGATCGCCGCCACGACGTCGGTCTTTGGCGATGCGGAATGGGCGGTGCGCTTGGGCGCGCCGCTCGCACACTTTTTTGCGGCGAGCTTCGTATTCGCGCTTGGGCGCTCGATGTACGGCGCGTGGCCTGGATTTTGGTCTGGCGTGACCTGGCTCCTGTTGCCTGGCGTCTTCTTCTCCTCGGCGATCATTTCCACGGACGCGCTTCTGCTGCCTCTGTGGGCGCTTGCGCTGCTGGCGATGTGGCGCCTGATCGCGACACGGTCATGGACATGGGCAGTTCTGCTTGGAATAGCGATCGGCGCTGGCGCAATGGCGAAATACGCCATGCTCTATTTCGTGCTTTGCACCGCGCTTGCAGCTTGGTGGTTGCCGCCAGCGCGCGCGGCGCTGGCCAAGGGGCGCGGCGCCGTCGCAGCCTTAATCGCTGCCTTGATCATCACGCCCAACGTGCTGTGGAACGTGCATCACGGCTTCGCAACGGCGCGGCACACGCTCGCGAACGCGCGCCTGCAAGGCGGTCGGTCGTTCAATCTGGGCGAAGCTGCGGAATTTCTGAGCGGCCAATTCGGCGTCATCGGACCTGTGGTTTGCCTTGCGCTCATTTGGATCATTTGGCGCGTGGCACGGCGTTGGAAGGGCGCGAGCGACGAAGACAAGTTTCTCCTCGCGTTTATCGCGCCGCCGATGATCTTCGTGACCATCATCGCCTTCATCTCGAGGGCCAACGCCAACTGGGCTGCGGTCGCTTATCCGGCCATCACTGTTTGGGTGGCGGGAAGCCTGTTCGCATCGCCGCCCGGTCGCCGCGTCTTGGCGCTTTCGAGCGGGGTCAATCTAGCAATGGGCGTAACGTTTGCGCTGATCATCGGCTTTATGCCGGCGACGGCCAATCATTTCAAAAACGTCCGCACTGCGCAGGCCTGGGATCAAACGGCGCACGAGATCGCGCGCCGCGCCGCGCCGCAGCCGGGCGAAGCCCCCTTCACTGCCGTGTTGGTGGATGATCGCGATACCTTTTTCGAGCTCAGCTATTACTGGCGCGACGCCCGTCGCGCGGGCACACCGCTGCCGCCGTTGCGCATGTGGCGGCTCTACGCCGACGCGTACAACTTCGCCGAGGCCTCGGATCCCATGCGTCCCCAAGAAGGTGGGCGCGTGCTGGCTGTGCATTTGAATCCCAGCTATCTCCCGTTCGTTGCCGGCGATTTCACCGTCTTCCGCACGGTCGAACATCTGCGCGTCCCGCTCGGCGGCGACTACAATCGCGAACTGGAAATATCTGTCGGCGAAGGCTTTGCGCCCGTGGCGCGCGATGCGGCCTTCCTGGCGCGCGTACGCCATACGCACGATCCTCAGGACGGATCGTAATCGGTTCATGTTCGGCGCCGCTTGAGCTCGCACGGAACGCCAAAAGCAATTCGCGCCCAGTCGCGCGCGTGCGGCGCCAAATCAACTCGCGCGGTCGTCTGCTCAACGGCAGGATGCCGTATTATTCCGCATCCCACCACGCGCGATGATCTTGGTGCAGCATCTGCGCTGACGCGTCCGGTCCATTCGATCCAGCCGTATACGGCTTAGGGTCGGCGCCGACCTGATCCCAGGCCGCCAACAATGCGTCCGCCCACTCCCAAGCGGCGTGCACCTCGTCGCGCCGCATGAACAGAGCGAGGTTGCCACGCACGACGTCCATCAACAGCCGCTCATACGCGTCCGGATAACGCGCACCGAATTCTTCTGCGAAAGATAGATCGAGCGGCGCTGTTTTGACGCGCAGCCCGCCTGGCCCTGGCTCCTTCATGTTCAGCCACAAGCGCACGCCTTCATCCGGCTGCAGACGCATAACCAAACGGTTCGGCTCACCCACGCCCGAGCCAAAAATCGGCACCGGCGTATCCTTGAATTGCACCACGATTTCGGAGCGTCGCATGCCCATGCGCTTGCCCGTGCGTAGATAGAACGGCACACCGGCCCAACGCCAATTGTCGATCTCCGCTTTGATCGCGACGAACGTCTCCGTGCGCGACGCTTTGCCAACCTCGTCTGCGTACCCGGGTACTTTCTTGCCGTCGATCATACCGGCCTTGTATTGGCCGCGCACGGTCTTCAACGCCACATCGTTCGGTCCAATACGGCGCAACGCGTGCAGTACTTTGATCTTCTCGGTGCGGATTGCATCCGCATCCATCGAGTTTGGTGACTCGAGCGCCACCAAACACACCAGCTGCATAATGTGGTTTTGCACCATATCCCGCAGCGCGCCGGATTTGTCGTAATAGTCGGCTCGTGTCTCGACGCCGACCTCTTCCGCCACTGTGATCTGCACATGGTCGATCGTTTGTCGCGACCACACAGGCTCGATCAGCATATTGGCGAAGCGCAGCACCAGCAGATTTTGCACGGTCTCTTTGCCGAGATAGTGATCGATCCGGAACGTACGTTTTTCGTCGAACACTTGACCAACGCCGTCGTTGATCGCCTGCGCCGAGGCGAGGTCGCGCCCAATCGGCTTCTCCAGCACAATGCGCGACTCCGGCGTCGCCAGCTTCGTCTCACCCAGTCGCTGTGCGATCGGCACGAAAAGGCTAGGCGCGGTGGCCAAATAGAACACGCGCACCTTGTCGCCGCCGGAGGCCAACAAATCTTGCATCGGCTTCCACGCCGCCGCCGGCGCCGTTGCGTCCAGCGTCACGTATTCGACATGCTTCAGAAATTCGTCGCACTTGGCTTCATCGACGCAGGCATCCGGTGAGAACTGCCTGCGACTGTCATGCACCATTTTGCGGAAGGCGTCGGTGTCCATCTCCGTGCGCGCCGCGCCGATGATGCGCGACGTGGGCGGAATTTGCCCGTCGAGATACCGGTGCAGCAGCGCCGGGAACAGCTTCCTAAGCGATAAATCGCCGGTGGCGCCAAAGACGACCAGATCGAACGGTGGGACGGGAATGAATTCAGCCATGACCCATACAAACTAGAGTTTGGGCCCACGCGCAAACAGGGCCATTGCGCGGCTCGATTGTCGCAAGACAGGCCGTTGCCAACCGGGGCGCCGCAGATCATGCTTTGGCGGTGAGCAAAGCACCGAGCCTGTCCGCGGAATCAGTACTTTCAGTGACGCCGGTTCTGCCGGTGGTCGTGATCGACGACGCCGCATCAGCCGAGCCCTTGGCGCGAGCGCTTCTCGCCGGCGGCGTCAGTGCGATCGAGATCACCTTGCGCACCGACGCCGCGCTCAAAGCCATTCGAATCGTCGCAGAAGCGGTTCCAGAAATGCTCGTCGGCGCTGGCACAGTGTTGAACGAGCGCGACTTGCACGCCGCCATCGAGGCCGGCGCGCGCTATGCGCTTTCGCCCGGCGCCACGCCCAAGCTCATGAAGGTCGCACGCGAGTCCGCAATTCCGTTCATTCCAGGCGTTGCCAGCTCGAGCGAAATCATGCGTGGCCTTGATCTGGGCTACACGCATTTCAAATTCTTCCCCGCCGAACAGTTAGGCGGCGCGTCCGCTCTGAAAGCGCAACACGGTCCGCTGCCGGCCGCGAAATTTTGCCCAACCGGCAGCATCACCGCGGACAAGGCGCCGGCTTACCTGGCGCTGCCCAACGTGTTGTGCGTCGGCGGCTCGTGGATCACGCCTCTCGACAAAATCAAAGCCGGCGATTGGACCGCCATCACCGCACTCGCACGCCGGGCGGCCGCGCTAAAGCCGGTCGCGTAACGCGTACCAGAGCATGCCCAACATGTGGAGCGATGAGCGCAACGCTGGCGCCGCCCGGAAACGCTGGCGGCGCCAGCGCGGATAGGACGTCAAACCGCTCCGCTGTTCCAGCCATCGCTGCCACCAGCACTTTGCCGGCCAGCGCGGGCAACAGCGTGCCCTGCCCCGAATAGCCGTGCGCGAAGAAGAGATCGCCCAAACGCCCGATGTGCGGCAGGCGCGACATCGTCACGGAAACCAAACCACCCCACGCATAGTCGATCTTCACATCACCCAGCTGCGGCAACACTTTGCGCAAGTGCGTGCGTGCGAACGCGGTGATGTTTCCTGGCGGCTCCGGCGTGTAACATTCGCCGCCGCCAAAGATGAGCCGCCCGTCTTCACTCATCCGGAAGTAGTTCACAACGAACCGGCGGTCGCTCACTGCCAAGTGATCCGCGACGATTTGCTCGGGATGCTCCAACGGCGTCATTGCAATGAGATAGTTCGCCACGGCCATGATGCGCCCGGCTATGCGCGGCTCCAATCCACCGGGGTGCGCATCGCATGCCAGCACGCCAAACCGCGCGTGCACGACGCCATCGGCCGTGAGTGCACTGACGCCGTTTCTTGTCTCGACACGAAGCACACGCGAATGTTCGTGCAGTTCGACACCAGCCAAACGCGCCGCAAAACAGACGCATCGCGCTTTGAAGAGGACGAAGCAGGCTCGCCCGCACAACGCGCCCATCGGCCCATGAAGAAGGCCCGCGGGAGCACATAAGTCACCTGATAAACACACTATCGCGGTCCGGTCGGGTGCAAGTCAAGACACGCCGCATGCGAAGTGAACGCTGATCAGTCTGATGTTTTCACGTGCGTTCCAACAGGCATTCAGGCTACTTGATTGCATGCCCTTTGATGAAACCGATGCTGAAGCAGGCCTGAACACTGCGGTTTATGCTGAACTGCGCAAACGCCTCGTCACTGGCTTCATGCCGCCCGGTTGCGAACTTTCGACGCGCGGCCTCGCCAGTGAAATGGGTGTCAGCCAAACGCCAGTGCGCGATGCGCTGTCGCGGCTCGCCGCTGAGGGCGCCGTCGCCATCCGCTCAAAGCGCCGCGTGCGTGTGCCGCGCATGACACGCGAGCGCTTCGATGATTTGTTGCGCTGTCGCTTGCTGCTCGAACCGGAAGCCGCCGAACACGCTTTGGAGCATTTGACCAAGACTCAGGTCATGCAGCTACGGGAAATTGACGCAGCGCTCAACGCGGCCACGATCACCGGCGACGCCGAATCCTACATGTTCAACAACCATGCCTTCCACTTCACTATCTATCGGGCGCAACCGGGCGAGACGCTGACGCAGCTAATCGAAACGCTGTGGCTGCAATTCGGCCCGTTCATGCGCTTGGCGTACGGCAACGCCTCCCGAGCGTCGCTCAACGACGATCACCAGGCCGCGATCCGCGCCATCGAAGCGCGAAACGCGAAAGCGCTGCGCGAGGCGATCGCCGCCGACATCACCGACGGCATGGGCCTCATCGCGCGTACGGGATTTGAAGTGGAATCCGTCGCTCTGTCTTAGGCGTCTGCCGTCAGCGCCCGCAGCGACGGCTCGACTTCTCTTAATGAGCGGTCGATGATTTCGACCATTCGATCGATTTCGCTGTGTGTGATGACCAGTGGCGGACACATCACAATCGAGTCGCGAATGCCGCGCACCATTAGTCCGTTGCGAATGCACGCATCGCGCACGATAGGCCCAGCTCTGCCTTCCGCGCCAGTGAAGCGCTCGTTCGTGCCTTTCTTGGCGACAATCTCCACCGCGCCAATCAAGCCGAGCGAGCGCGCTTCGCCCACGAGCGGATTTTCGTCCAACGCCGTCAGCGCCTTGGCGAAATACGGGCCGGCGTCATCGCGAACGCGCTGCACCAAGCCCTCGCGCTCAATGATCTCAATATTCTTCAGCGCAACCGCCGCAGCCGTTGGATGACCGGAATAGGTGTAGCCGTGGACGAACTCGCCGCCCTTCTCGCGCAGCACCTTCACGACTTGATCCGACACACCGACGGCTGAGATCGGCAGATAGCCGGACGACAAGCCCTTCGCCATCGGCACAAGGTCAGGTTCGAGCCCGAAGTGTTGGAAGCCAAACCATGACCCAACTCGCCCGAAGCCACAGATTACCTCATCGACCAGGAGCAGAATGCCGAACTTGCGACAGATATCTTGCACAAGGGTCCAATAACCTTTCGGCGGAATGATCACGCCGCCCGCGCCCTGCACCGGCTCACCGATAAATGCAGCGACGTTCTCCGGCCCGACTTGCAGAATGCGATCTTCGATCTCTTGCGCGGTACGCTCGGCAAAAGCTTCTTCATCTTCGCCGAAACCTTCGCCAAATTTGTATGGTTGCGCCACGTGTTCGACGCCGGGGATTGGCAGGCCGCCGATTGGATGCATCGCCTTCATGCCGCCGAGGCTAGCGCCGGCCATGGTCGAGCCATGATAGGCGTTGCGGCGGCTGATGAAAATCGTGCGCTTCGGCTGGCCCGACAAGGTCCAGTAATGGCGCACCATGCGCATCACAGTGTCATTCGCTTCCGAGCCCGATGAATTGAAGAACACATGCTGCAGTTTGCCGCCGAGCAATTCCGCGAGCTTCGTCGCCAACAGCACTGCGGGCGGCGTCGCGGTCTTAAAGAACGTGTTGTAGAACGGAAGCTCCAACATCTGGTCGTAAGCCGCGCGCGCGAGCTCTTCGCGGCCGTAGCCGACGTTCACGCACCATAAGCCGGCCATGCCGTCTAAAAGTGCATTGCCGTCGCCGTCGTAAATGGTCGAGCCCTCGGCGCGCACGATGATCCGGCTACCGCCGAGCGCTTGCAGTTCGCCATAGTTCGCTTGCGCCGGAAGGTGGTGCGCGACGTCAAGACGGCGCAACTCGGGAATGTTGTAGTTGCGCGCCATCGGATGCTCCGGCTTTTATTGCGTCAACGGCTCGCGCCGCAGCGCACGCCCCAGCAGTTTAAAAAACAACTGGCTCTGCGGATTCTCGTTGGCCTTCCATTCCGGATGCCACTGCACAGCCAACACTTGCCCGCCGTTCACAATTGCGGAGATGGCCTCCACCACCCCGTCCGGCGCCGTCGCTTCCACGACGAGCCCTTCGCCGAGCTTATCGACACCCTGATAGTGGACGCTGACGACGTTCAGTTCGTCAGTTTTGTAAGCGCGTTTCAAAATCCCGTCGCCTTCGAGTCTGACCGGGTGAATGTGCTCGAAGTATTCCGCGAACGTCTTCTCCGCAGGCGCATGGTGAGGAATGAGATCGGGGTTCTCACTCATGTCGCGCCGCAGCGTGCCGCCAAACGCAACGTTTAGCTCTTGAAATCCGCGGCAAATGCCGAACACCGGTTTGCCCAGATCGAGCATCGCTTCAATCAGATGCGCGGTCATCTCATCGCGCGCCGGATCGAACGGCCCCGGCGCGTCGTCAACGATCTGCCCATAGCGCTGCGGATCGAGATTGGATGGCGTTCCGGTAAGCAAAATCCCGTCCAACCGGGGCGCGACCTCTTTCGCATGCATCAGTTCCGGCATGGCTGGGACGAGCAGTGCTGCGGCGTCAGCATATCTCAACCCCGAGACCAAGTAGCGCGTCATCACGGCTTGCGCGGCTTGTGTCTCCACCGTGCGGTTGCACGAAATAACGCCGAGAACGGGACGCTTAGCCGAATTGTCAGTCACGCAGGTCGCCTTTCGAAAACACTTCCGCCACCCGCGCATGCTCGCTAGGCTTGCCACGGAAAACAAGTGGCACAGACAAGGATCCGTGAATGGCTGCGGAACCTGGAGCAAGACAACAAGTGACCGAAACCATCGCGTGGACACGTGAAGCGGGCGATCTCGAAAAGGCCGCGCATTTCTTCTCCCGAACAATCACCGGCGACGACGCCTACATTTCGCACGGCGAAATTCAGCAAGCCCTTAGCTTGGACGGCGTCACCTGGGCGCGCGATCTAGAGGCGCGCTTCCTCAAAGATATGCGCGAGTTTGACGCCGACCAGCATCTCCTGCTTTGTCGAGACGCCGCAGAGGCGATCATCGCTGCGGCGATCGTCTCCTGGGACACGAGCGAACCCGATGCGCCTTTCGGAACACTTGAAGATCTTGCGGTGGCGCCCGCGCATCGCAGCACTGGCTTGGGCGCGCGCATGACCGCGCTTGTGGAAGCTGAGGCGCGCGAGCGCAAGATGAAGTGGCTATTCCTCGAGAGCGGCAAAAACAATGTACGCGCGCACGCCTTCTTTGAACGGCACGGGTTCAAAGAGATCTCGCACGTGTTCGCAAAGAAACTGGCTTAGCGAGCGCTTAAACGCGCTCGTTCTCTTCGCCGTGCAACCGGCGCACGATACGGTTTTCATCATCGAGCAACACCACGCTTGGCGTCACTGGGGCCTCGGCAAACTCCCAGCCCATAACGATGATTTGTTCGCCGGCGCCGATTTTGTGTGCGGCCGCCCCATTCATCGACACGATGCGGGAGCCACGCTTGCCGGCGATCGTGTACGTCTCTAGCCGGGCGCCCGATGTGTTGGAGACGACCAGGACGCGCTCCCCCACCCACAGCCCAACGGCGTCTAGCAAATCTTCATCAATCTCGATGGAGCCGACGTACGCCACATTGGCGTCCGTCACGCGTGCATTGTGCAGTTTCGAGCGCATCACTTGGCGCATGCTAGGCTCCGCGGAGGTACCAATCGTAGTCCACGCCGGATATAGTGCTGAAATACCGATCCTGCTCGGTCCTTTTTACACTGGCGTACGCATCCACGAAACCAGCGCCGAGATAGTCCCGAAGCACCACCGATTGCGCGAAGCGATCGACCGCTGCGAACCAATTTGTCGGTATCTTGTCCCCTGTCGCTTCGGCGTGCGCGTAACCATCACCGGAGACCGGCGGGCCAGGATCGACCTTGTTCGTCAGCCCGTGATGCACCGCCGCCAAGAGCACGGCGAGCGCGAGCGTCGGGTGCGCGTCAGCGCCTGCGACGCGATGTTCAATATGCCGGGTATGCGGCGCGCCGGCGGGAATGCGGAAGGCACAGGTCCGGTTGTTGACGCCCCACGCGGGCGCTACCGGCGCGTACGAATTGGCGCGGAAACGGCGATAGGAATTGGCGTTCGGCGCCAGGATCGCCATTGAATCCGCCAACAGCGCCCGCATGCCGCCAATAGCCTGGCGCAGCTGGACCGAGCCCTCGGCTACTTCCGACGCAAAGATGTTCGTCCCTGCGTTGTCGTTGACGCTGACATGCATGTGCATGCCCGAACCAGCTTGATCAGCAAACGGCTTGGCCATGAAGGTCGCTTCGCAGCCATGCTTCAGCGCCACGCCTTTGGCGGCGTGTTTGTAGAGGATGGCGTCATCCGCCGCGCGGAGAACGTCAGCATGATGTTTTAGCGTCAACTCCAACTGACCTGGCGCATATTCGCTGATGGCGCCTTCAAGTGGTACGCTGAGGGCGTCCGCAGCGCTCCACAGCTCGCGCAGGAACGGCGCCGCCTCCTGCATCTCGCGCAGCGAATATTGATCATGCTGCGTTGGCCGCTGCCCAGTCACCGGCCAACGCGCCAATTGCGGGCGGCCATCCGACAAGCGTTCCGCGTCGAGCAGAAAGAATTCCAGCTCGCACGCCGCCACCGGCACAAGGCCGTCTTTCTCGAAGCGCGAGATCACCCGCTGCAACACATGCCGCGGATCAAGCGCGGTCGGCGCGTGATCCAGTTCCCAAACCGAAAGCGGCACCTGGGCGATATCCGCACCCAACCACGGCGCCATTGCCAAGCGGCCCGGCACAGGCCGGCCAACTTTGTCCGCGTCGCCGCCCTCCCAGATGAGGCCCGTTTGCTCGACATCTTGCCCGGTAATGTCCGTCACCAGAATAGAGGACGGCAAGAACCGGCCGATATCATAGAGCGACGTCAGCTCATGCCTGCGCAAACGCTTGCCGCGGGGCACGCCACTGAGACCCGTGTAGATGATTTCGAAGAATTGCATCTCCGGGTGCGCGTCGAGAAAAGCTTTCGCTTCGCTCGGCTCGGCGATCATTGGATGCTTCGGCGGTGACCGGGTCATGAAAGGCACCCGCTCTAGCCCAATCGTCTCCCTCCGTCACGTCACGGCTTGAAGGGACGAAGGCCGGCTCTCACAATGCCACATCGCGGGGGACGCATGCACAAGCTCATCACCACCATCATCGTAGCGCTCACGCTCGCCTCGTGCACGCCCGAACCGCCCGCGCAAGCGCCAACGCGCGAATACCATCCCACAGTCACGCGCGACGCATACGGCGTCGCCACTTCGCACGGCCGCGATGACGCCGAAGCCGCCTACGGCCTCGCCATGGCGCACGCCGAGGACAACTTCGCCACCATTCAGATCGTCATCCTCGCCGCGCGCGGACGGCTCGGCGCGTATCTCGGCGAAGAAGGCGCGAAGTCCGACTTCCTCTGGCATCTGCTTGACGTGAAAGGCGCTGTCGATCGCGGCTACGATCAACTCTCGCCCGAGTTTCGCGCCAAGCAGA